>Ga0209173_100180_pt1 | contig 55838 bp, 56 predicted proteins | sample SynthPrep_16_END_FD_187206 | JGI IMG/M metagenome (GOLD analysis project Ga0209173, IMG submission 187206) | Synthetic microbial communities from Ohio, USA - SynthPrep_16_END_DS12_MetaG (SPAdes) (version 2) | ecosystem: Engineered > Bioreactor > Aerobic > Activated sludge | place: USA: Ohio...
CGTTGATCATGCGGATCACCGGCGCGCCGTCCTGGGTGTCCAGCAGGTCGGTGATTTCCGGGATGTCCTGCATCAAGCGGTCAAGATCGACTTCGTTTTCCGCCGCCCCCACCACCGCCGCCGCGCTGCCGGTATCGGCGTAGGCTGCGGCGAGCAAGCCGTCGAGTTCCTCGTCCCGCACCTGCTCGAGCCGCGCCGCGCCGAACTGCCGGCGCACCTCGCTGATCGACCAGCCGGGTGTCGATGGGCAAACCGTCAGCACCGCACCCTCCTCGCCATTGCGCAGCAGGATGCGTTGAGCCTTGGCCCAGGCGTAGGGTAACGCGTTCATTGGAGCGGCACTGCGCGAATCGTCGCGCGGGGTTGCCCGCTTCCCGGTGCCGCCGGCACCCCCACGGCCGCGGCGGGTAATTGCGGCGCCTGCATGCCCGGCATCGCCCAACTGCGCTCCGGTTGCAGTGCGCCCTGGGCCCGGCGGATGAAGTCGTAGCGGTTCAGGGTAATCGCCCGTCCACCGGCGCTGTCACGGATGATATAGGGCCGTAGGAACACCATCAGGTTGGTCTTGGTGGTGGCCCTGCGTTCATTGCGAAACAACGCGCCGAGCCCGGGAATGCTCGACAGCCAGGGCACCGCCTCGTTGCTCTGGCTGTAGCCGTCCTGCAGCAGGCCGCCGAGCACCATGATCTGCCCGTCATCGAGCAGGATGCTGGTGTCAATTGCGCGCTTGTTGGTCACCACGCCCGCCGACGTCGCACTGCTGGAGGCGCGTTCGTCGATGCTGCTGACTTCTTGGTAGATATCGAGCTTGACCGTGCCGCCTTCGGAGATCTGTGGCCGTACATTGAGCTTGAGCCCAACCTCCTCGCGCGTCACGGTCTGGAACGGGTTGTTGCTGGTGCCACCCCCTCCGGTCACGTAGCTGCCGCTGACAAACGGAATGGTCTGGCCGACGAAAATACTCGCGGCTTCGTTGTCCAGGGTCAGCAGGTTCGGCGTTGACAGTACGTTGCTGCCGCCCTTGCTCTTGAGGGCGCGGGCCAGCACTTTGAGGTCCATGACATTGCCGACACCGGGGATGTTCACCGTGCCGCTGAGGTAACCCACGCTCAGGCCACCGGGCAGCGCGTCGATGCTGGTCAGGCCGCCGGTCTGCAGCCCGCTGCCGCCCAGGTTGGTGCCGCCGATCACCCCTTTGCCCGCCAGGTCACCGCTTTGCCATTGCACGCCAAATTCGTTGGCATCGTCCTCGCCGACCTCAACTATCAGGCTCTCGATCACCACCTGTGCGCGACGCTGGTCCAGCATGTCGATGACTTCCCGCAGGTTGCGGTACAGCGGCTCGGGCGCGGAAATCAGCAAGGTGTTGGTGGTGGCGTCCGCCTGGATCGTGACACCGCCGGCGCTGAAGGCGACACTTTGGTCCGTGGCCTGGGCGCCGGCCTGGCTGCTCGAATTGCCGCCGCTCTGTCCGTAGCCCATGCCGGTGCCGTTGCTGGAACTGCTGCCGCTGCTCGACGTCTGGCTGGTGCTGCTTGGGCTGTTTTGGCCGCTCTGCCCGCCGCTGGTGTTGCCACCCATCGCGCTCAGCACCGAACGTCCGGTATCGCCGGTGCCGCTGTCGCTTTCACCGGTGAGCAAGCCGCGCAGTGCCTGGGCCAGCTTCGCCGCCTGGGCGTTACGCAGGTACACCACGTGCAGGTTGCTCGGATTGCTCTGGGCGTTGTCGAGTTTGTACACCAGGTTGCGCGCCAGCTCGGTGCGCTCCGGGCTGCCGGCACGGATGATGATCGAGTTGGAACGCGGGTCGCCCACCACCGAAATCTTCTGGGTGGCGTCGCTGCCAGGCTGTTCCAGCAGCTGCGAGACCATACCGGCGATGTCCACCGCGATGCCGTTCTGGACCTGCACGACATCGGTATCGATCGCGCTGGGGCTGTCGATGCTGTCGATCAACTGCGCCACGCGCGCCAGGTTGTCGGCGTAGTCGGTGATGACCAAGGTGTTGTTGCCGGGGTAGGCATTGATCGGATTGTTCGGCGAGACGATTGGGCGCAGCACCGGGATCAGGTTCACCGCATTTTCATAATGCAGGCGAAACGTGCGCGTGAGCATGCCATTCGCCGCCGGCCGGTCGGCACTGTAGACCGGCCCACCGAGCAATTTCGCATCGGCCTCCGGTACCACATGGGCCACGCCGCCGACGTCGACCACGCTGAAGCCCTGCATGCGCAATGCCGCCAGCAACATATCGTAGGCCTGATGGGCCGGTACTTCGCCTTCAGATACCAGGGTCAGGGAACCGGTTACGCGTGGGTCGACCAGAAACTGCCGGCCGGTGGCGCGGGAGAGTCCGCGCACGACGGCTTGAATGTCGGCATCCACGAAATTCAGACTCACCGGCTGGCTGCCAAGCGGGTTGCTCAGCGTTGTACCGCCGATACTTGCGCCGCCCCGGCGCACCGGATTGACGAGGGTACGCTGCGGCCGCGCTTGCCGCTCGATCTGCGTCTGGGCGCGCTGGCGTTCCAGGAGTACGTCGCCGCTGCGCTGGGTGTTGGCCAGGGGCTGGCCGAGTTCGCTGTCGACCAGCAGCGGTGGCGCGTTGGAAGCCGTTTGCGTGCTGCACGCGCTCAGTGCCAGTAACAGGAACGGCGCGGCGTTGCGTACATAATTGGAACCTGACCACTTCATGAAGCTTCCTTAGCGCCAAACGCCTGATCCATGCGGACAGTTCCCGACAGAGTGCCTGCCGTATCATCGGCCTTGGCTTCGCCTGCACGCTGCAAACGGGCCTCGACCACTTCCAGAGAAAATTGCCTTGGGTTGCTCACCAGCCAACCGATGACTGCGTCAGCCGGTGCGGTTTCGAACGTCAACTGCCAGCCGGTCTCCACCGGCGTCAATTGGTAATATCCGACCAGCCCGCGCGCATCCAAGCTTTGGCGCAGGGCCGGTTCGAGGGGCTGGCCGGCGGTTGGCGTCGGCACCTCGCGCAGCAAGCGTTCGAGTGCCTCGGTTTGCGCACGCAGCTTTGGTGTTTCAGCCTGCCAATATTCGATTTTCTTCAAGGCCGGCTGGATCAGGACCAGCCAGCTCAGCAGCCCGACGAGCAGCAGCGCAGTGCCCGCGACCATGCGTTTTTCCCGCCGTGACAGGCCTCGCCAAACGCCCCGTGTGCGCGCGTTGAAGTGCTGCCATTGGCCACGCCAAAGGGTCAAGGAATGCTTATTCATTGTCGCTTGCAGCACCGGAGTCGGGTTCACGGGATTCGGCATCGGCCGGGCGCAGGCGCCAGCCCGTCGGCGTGGCCTGAGCCGCGACGCCGGCCTGGGCCAGGGTGGCTTGCCAGGCGTTATCTGGGGTATTTCGCCGCGCATCGGCGGTCAAACTCACGTGCAGCTCTGCCTGTTCAAAGACCAGGCCCTGCACATTGCCGACCATGAACGGCATCGCGTCGGCGGCTTGCAGCATCAGGCCGGCAAAGCGCTGGGGTGCGTCGCTATTTGCCGGGTTTTGCCGCGCGCTCAATTGCTGACGGGCTTGTTGCAGTGGATTAAGGATCACCGGCAACTCGGGAAACGCTTGTTTGACCCGCTGACTCATTTGCATTTTGAGTTGCTGGCCTTCGCTGGCCTCACGCGCGGCGTACAGGTTCAGGCCCAGCAGCCACACGCCGATTGCCAGCGCGCAACAGGCCAGCGCCCTGCCCCAACCCGCTTGCGACCCTGGTGCCTTGCCGACGCCGCCGTGTAATCCCCACGTAGGTAAAGCAGCAGACCATCGTTGCTGCGCAGGTTGTGGCTCGATCACTGCAGCGGGGGTGTCGTCACCGAACCAGGCCAAGCGGCTGCCACTGGCCGCCAGCGCGTCCAGGCTCGCCTGAACCTGCGGTTCGATCACGCCTTGCTCAAGGCTATGGCGCAGCAGCAAATGCCCCTCCAGCACACAGGCACTGATGTGCCCGGCCGGTGGCACCGGCAGGCCATAGGGTGCAGGATAAAGCCCCCGCAGCTTTAACCGGTGCTGGCTCAACACCTCACCGAAACGCTCCAGGACCGACGTCGGCAACCAACTGAGGAACACGTGCCCATCGGCATCGCCAGGGCTGTGCGCGATATGCATCTGTTCAATGCGACCGAGGATCAGCGCCTGTGCCGCACACATCACCGCCGCCTGGGTCTTCGCGGCCGACAGCGGTGGCAACTGCAACTGTGTGAGGACGCTGTCCATGGGGTGAAGAAAGCACTCCACGCTCTGCGATTGAGCCGTTTGCCCCAGCAACGCCAGCGTACTGACGCCGGTCTGGCTGACGCGACCGTTGCGGTCCAGGCGTGCGAACGCAAGCTCAGTGTCCGGCGTCAGGCTGTTCAGCGGCGGCAAGGCAATGCGCACACTCATACGCCCAGTCTCGACCAGATCACCTTGGGCATGTCGCTCTCCGAGCGATACAACAATGCGTCCACCCTGATTCGGCGCTTGTCACGACGGGCGTAACCGTGAAGCAGAAACCATTCGCTGGTGATGCCGACGTCAAGGTCGTCGACGCTCAACTGCGGCGCACGCAAGCGATTGAGAAAGTCGCCGCGATTGATAAACCACTGGCCCCGATCACGCTCTGCGACCAAGGCCTGCGCCTGGGTGAGCGATAGCCCAGGCACTACCGCGGCCAGTACCTCAGCGCTGGCGGTATTGCTGTTGACCCAGGTACTGACCGGGATAACGCTGACATAGGGCGCCAGGCGCGCCAACACCCGCTCATTCACGCCCTGGATACCGCGCAGGTCGTCGAGGCTGCGCAGCATCGGCCGGGTTGCAGGAACGGGATTGGCGTTGGTGTCGGGCGAGGTCGCACGGCCGCTGTTAAACCGGTTTTGCGTCGTGCTTTGCGAATGTTCCTGGCGCAGATAAGCGGCAATGACGCGCTGACTGATGCGTTGCGCAACGCCAGCCTCGATGCCGAGCATGGCGCACAGCTGCTCAAAACTGCGTAATTGCCGGGCATTGACGCGCTCGCCGGCGATCAAGTTCCGCAGGTTGAATTTGCCTTGCTGATCTTCCAGGCGCCCATCAAAACCTGCACCCGGGAGGGCGCTTTTGATCGGTTGCGCCCATGCCTGGTCACGCCGCGTTGGTGCTTCCTTGCGACGCGCATCCCACAGCAGTTGCCGGCTGGTTTCCAGGCCGCCGAGCAGCACCGCACTGCCTTGCAGGCGTGACTGTTCAGCTTCCAGCGAGCGGGTAAACACGCTCTGCCGGGTGAGCATGCCAGCGGCGATAACCGCCACCACGGCGGCGATCAGCAAGGCGCTGATGATCGCCATGCCGCGCTGTTTCGCGCTTTTGAGCAAAGGGTTTTTCATGGCAGCGCTTAGAGCTGCCAGGAGCCGATATCGGCGTTCACGCCGTCGCCGTCAGGTTGCCCGTCTGCACCGAGGGAGAAGATGTCGACTTCGCCGTTCGCGCCAGGGTTCAGGTAATGGTAAGGACGCCCCCACGGGTCATTGGGCAAACGCTCCAGGTAGGAACGCCAGTTGCTGTTCTTGGCGTCCGCCGGGCGCTCCACCAGCACTTTGAGCCCCTGGTTCATGCTCGGGTAAGTGCCGTGGTCGAGGCGATAGAGCTTGAGTGCCTGCATCAGGCCGGAGACGTCCTGCTTGGCCGCCGTGGCCCTGGCTTGATCCGGACGGTCGAGCACCTTGGGTACGACCATGGCCGCGAGGATGCCGAGAATCACCACCACCACCATGATCTCGATCAGGGTGAACCCCTGCTGGCCTCGGCTACCTGCAGACTGAAATTTGACGCGAGCGACATCCATATCCACCATCCTTGGCTTGTTTGCAATTCGGCGCGCAGTGTAACAAATGAACTAAATGGTGTATTGAAAAAACTCAGCCGCACGCTGAGTCATCTGCCTGTTTTCGAGTGTTATCCTGCATGCCGGTTTTCGGTAAAGAGTCACCCATGGAGCTGTCGCGCAAGGAGCAAGGTTTTACGTTGATCGAGGTGCTGGTGGCGTTGGCGATTATTGCCGTGGCCATGTCGGCAGCCGTGCGCGTTGCAGGCCTGATGACCCAGAGCAATGGGCTGCTGCGTGACCGATCACTGGCACTGCTGGCGGCGCAGAGCCGACTGGCCGAACTGCGCCTGGAAGGCCGGCTGGCACCGGGGCACAAGGCCTTCGAATGTGATCAGGGGCGCCTGCAACTGCGCTGCGGGCAAGTGATCGCGCCGAGCGCAGACCCCCGGCTGATGCGCGTCACGCTGCAGGTCTCGGACCGCGAACGCGAGGCGCCGCCGTTGGCGCGGCTCGAGACGCTGCTCGCCCAGCCCGTGGAAAAACGCGAATGAGCGGGCTCAGGGCCGGGTCAATCGTGGCATCGACTGAGCGTCGGGCAGCGTGCTGACCTTGAATCGAGTCCGTTCGCTGCCGCGCTCAATCACCACGGTGTCGCGCTCTATCGCCACCAGGCGCACCCCCTGGGTCAAGCGCTCCCCCACCAGAAACCCACGGGGTGGCATGCCGTTGAGACTGAGGATCGCGACTGCGCCATGCGCACCGGTCATCATCCCTGAAACCTTGATATCCAGCACTGCAAGCCGATTGGAGAACCACTGCAATGCCGGGCTGTCGACCGCAACTGCGGCGCCTTCGCGCTCGGCCGGCGGTGCGCTGGATTGGACCGGGGTCAGCAGCAGTGATGACCAGACCAACACGCCCGCCAACGTCGCGAGCAACGCCGCCGACTGCACACATTGCGCGGGCGATAAACGAAAAGTGTGTGCCAAGACGAAACCTCCTTGTTGTCCTGTCAGGCAGTCTACAGGACAACTCTCGGTATGTTCTCCACGACGACGGAGCGTTGCGCGATGACAGCAGCCAGGCAACACGGCTTTACCCTGATCGAACTGATGGTGGTGCTCATCATCATCGGCATTGCCAGTGCGGCGGTCGGCCTGAGTATCAAGCCCGACCCGTTGCACCTGCTGCGCCAGGACGCCAATCGTCTCGTGCAACTGCTGCAGGTCGCCCAGGCCGAAGCCTTGGCCGACGGGCGCCCGATCACCTGGCTGGCAGATACCAAAGGGTTTCACTTCAGCCGCCGCAATGAACACGCTACGGGCTTCGATCAGTTCAACAGCGACCCGCAACTGCGCCCTCGTGCGTGGGACACACCGGCGGTTCAGGTACGCGTCATCCCCAAACAACGGGTCGTACTCAACGCCGAGTGGTTCGATACGCCGTTGCAACTGCAACTGTCGGACGGTCAGAACAGCCTTTCGGTACGGCGCACCGCGGCCGGACAATTTCGCGTGGAGGCCACGCCATGAATACTCGGCAGCACGGTTTTACGCTGATTGAAGTGATGGTGGCGATCATGCTGATGGCGATTGTCAGCCTGATTGCCTGGCGCGGCCTCGACAGCGTCAGCCGTGCCGACCAGCACCTGCAGGCGAGCACCGAACACACCGAAGCCCTACTGCGCGCCCTGAACCAGCTGGAACGCGACCTGGCCCTGCGCGCCAGCACCGAATTGCGCGTGCCGAACCTTACCGAGCACGAGACCGAACCTGCGCAAGCACCGCCGGCGATCAGCGTACGCAGCGCAGACAATCAGCGCTTTCGCCTAGACGTGATCCGCAGCGCAGCCGCGTCGGAAGACGGTCTGCAACGGGTACGCTGGTGGCTGCAGGACCAAACCCTATACCGCGCAGCAGCACCCGCGCGCAGCCGCTACCCGCTTCCCGCACCGGGCGAAGGCGTGGCCGTATTGGACAAAGTGAGTGACCTGCAGGTGCGTGTCTGGGAGCCTGGCCAGGGTTGGCGTCAGCTGAGCGGCAATCGCAAGGACGAACCCCAAGGCCTGGAGATCAAGCTGACTCGCCAGACGTTGCAGGGAGCAGAACACTATCGGCAGGTCGTGGGCCCATTGAATTAGGTGTGAACGTATTTAAGGGCTAGACATTAATTTAACAGACTATTTATCTTTGTGTACTTAAACGCTACAACAACCGCATGGGCACTAGCTCCCGCTCTAACACTTGATATAATTGAGGCGCCACGTTCAATTGAGCTTGGTATAACTTCCATATTAAGGCTCGACGTATACTTCGCCTGCCCTCCGAACCCAAGCTCCTTCAGCCCATTCGGTATATTTGACAAAGCAGTACCTTCACTCGTCGTACCAATTGCTTCTCGAACATAGGCCTCTGGAACATCACCCAGATTTGCGGCTATTCGGCAATTTCCAGCCGCGCAAGAAGCTTCATTTGCTTGGCCTAACACAGGACTATTCGGGGTATAAGGTTGGATATCCGTCTTTTCAAATATTCCTTCACCGTTGCCCTCTCGCTTTATTAGTGCAATATCTTTTGCACCGAAGGCCAAATAAAAGCCATGCTAATTAACTTACTAAACTATCCACTCCACCTCAAAATCAACTAGCTGAGCCTGAAGCCCTGCCTCATGCTCGAACCAGTAGTCAAACTCTTCAACATCACTTTTCTTCATGTAAAGATAATACCCGCCAGTGTCGCCATCACGGTCGTCCGCAACAACAATTTCCCAGCCAGAATATTCGCCAGTGACAACAATACCCTTCCGAACGATAGACATATCCATATCCTAGTCCGCATAGGGAACATGATTGTTAGAAATATATTTTCCAGTCACAGGGTCTTTAACCCCGAAATGTACATGCGGAACTCCCGGAGCGTGTGCTCCTGATATAGGTCCTGAGTCGATACGGAACTCCTTAGTGCCATCAGCGCTGTGAAACACCCCAGAGGCGGGCTTACCGTTTCCCTGTACTCGGGACCGAGATATTTTTGCCCTGCCGATAGAGCCTCATCGGTTGTGAGCGTCATAGCGCTCGTGAAATTTTTCTTACCAGATAGAGATTCATTGATCACTTGATCCACACGCTGCCCAGCACCTGCTTCCAGTTGAATCTGTCTTTCAGCACTAACAAAGGTTTTCCAGTTTTCAGTAGGACCGGCTAATGGAGTGCGTGGAGTAGCTGTTGCTTTTGTACCAACGCCCTCAAGGTAGGAAACTAAGACCCTCCCAACCATTAACTACACTATATAACCCGCCATCCTCATTTGCGCAAGTATTGCCTCATCAAATTGTTGATCAGAAATACCTCTAATTGATTTGGCACTCTTCCATTTCCATATTACAGGAAGGATTTTGCTATCCAAACGATCAAACTCTTCCAAAAAAACATTTGCTAAAACATACTTATCCAACTCAGGATCAGCCTCTAACATCAAGTTCAGTACATTGCTCGGCAATTTCCCTTCCAGCAACTGGGCTAACAAATACCTATTTTTTAAAGGTGACATAATTGATGTCTCCAATGGTTTCAATTTTCTCAACCTTTCCGTATCCGTACTTTTGGGCTATTTGGCCTGTCCATGTATTCAAAGCAGCATTTTCTTTTGACATTCCATTGGCAATATTCTCGAGATATCGAGCAGTGTTAACGCTGTCAGTACCCGCCTCCCAAGCCCCACGGATTTGATTGACTTTGATGCCTTCGTTGCCGAGGCGTTGCATTGCGCTGGCGAACATATCAGTGCCTGATGCATTGTAGTAGGGATGATTTTGTGCTGCTCGAATTTCAAATCCCAGCACTCCCGCTTTATCCACATTCACGACCAATCCTGCTACGCCATCAGGATCGCCATACTTGAGCTGGACTCCTCCATCTTTGAACACGTCCATCATAAAGTCATTTGTGACATCAACTTTTGGGATGGGTGGATCAACTCTTCCAAGTTCTTTTGCACCATCAGCCAGCATCAAAGGCGGTGTATTCGCCTTTGAATATGACGCAAGCTCGCTCCTCCCATCAGCGTACACAACCTTCATCGTATCGTCACTGACCGTGACAATACTGCCTTTGGGAATCACCTTCCCACTCTTAAGCGTTACGCTCTCACTGAGCTCGACTGTAGTATTGGCCTGAATCGTGGCGCTTTTAACGTATTGGGGTCCTCCCACCGGCACGTTATTTGGCACATCGATCGGATGTGGTACATCAAGATTTGGCCCAACACGTTCAAACTTCGCCAGCTTACCCTCAACACCACCCGCAGCTTTGGTGGTAGCGGCAATCTCTTTGAAACCATTGATAGAGACGTCGACACCTGCTTTAGAAAGCGTTGACGCCCCCTGAGCCGCCCCCCCTGAACCGCCGGTAGCGACGACTTGTGCATACAAGGCCACCGCCTCACCGAGTTGCTTACCCAGCTTCTCGGCGTTTTCATCACCGCCAACAACCAGTGCATCGCGAAGCTGTGTAATTTGCGATTTGAAGCCAGCGGCTGCCGTCCCGAAAAGTTTCTCCCCCTCCACTGACAATATGAATTCGTTCATAGCGTCAATGCTTGCTATTGGATCGCGTAGCACTCCCACTGCGCTGTTTAGCGCGTCTACACCGGCGCCTGCCATGCTGTCTTTGAAACTGTTGAAGAGTGCGCTGGCTGTAGCCAGATCTTGATTACCCGAAATGGATAACCATTTGCCCGTCACCTTCATTTTTTCATCGAAGGTTTTGGCCGCTGCGACCTCCTTGATCATTTGGACTATTTGTTGGGTCGCCAGCCAATTGTTGTCGACGTTCGCAACCGCGGCGTTGGTAGCCGTCGCCGCGCCGTTCGGGTTGCTCATTGCAGCAATGCCGGTCACCATCGACGCGATGATGTTGCGCTTGGCCTCTCGCTCCTCGCTCGTTTCATTAGGGCTGGTTTCGTTAAAAAGGCCTGCGAGCAAACTACTGGCCGAACCACCCAGCGCACCCGCTGAGCAGCTCTGGCTGCTGGCAGCAGCACCGGCACAGCCGAGAATGGCATGCAAGCTGGCGTGCTCGGGGCTGCCTTCTTTCATCCCCTTGATGACCAGTTTGCCGATGTAGTCCGAGCCCTGTTGCTGGACGTAGTTAACGACCATGTTCTGCGCAAACTGCGCACCACCACCGGTTACGTTACCGCTTGCACCCGCGACCAATGCCGTGGCGATTTGTCGGTAGGTACCGCCTGCTCCCCAATCAGCAGCGACGGCATTGGCTTGTTTATTCAGGTCCAGGTATTTCTGTCGATGAACCGCTTGTACGTTAGGGTCGACTTCAGGGTCGCGGGATTTGGCATATTCCTTTTCAGCTTCGCTACGCAGCGTATCCGCCTCGCGGGCGCGGGTCTCCAGATACGCAGCTACGTTCTGAACAAACTTGCCAGTAATCTCGAAACCAACCTGAATCTCCTTCGCGTCGAAAATTGGATTAAGCTTGTTACTGCCATCTCGATCACTGGACACGTTAGTATTGATTGCAGCCACCGCTTGCTCGGCCGTCTGGCCGGTCAACGCCTGCTGCTTGGCGCTGTCAGTAACCGTCACTGCTGCGCCGCTGATACCGCTTAAGGTTTTGCTGCTGGAGCTGTCACCGGCGTACAGCGCAACAGGCGCGTTGACGCCAAATCCGCCTTTATCAGCCACTGGCGTACCGGTCTTGGTGGCATCAACGTTGCCGTTTGCATCCCTGCCAACCTTCCCGCCAGCACTGTAGCCACCGCTCAGATTGATACTCGTAGCGTCGTAATCGGCTTTGTTTTTGACGTCCGAACTGGTTAACGTGCCCGTTGTGAACGTGTTCTTACCATCAGCGACTGCTTTATCCGTGCTGCCGATAATTGCGCCCTTGAGGTCGGTATTACCCTTAACCTCAACCTGGAATCCACCGTCGCGCGCCTTGATGCCCGATTGATCACTGACACTGGCATAGTCGCTGTGCATTTTTTGCTGACCAATGCCACCACTGACACTGCTCATGCCCATGCAGAACGGTGGTATGCAAATGCTGACCCCGACGTTTGCACTCAGTTGTTCCGAGCGATAGGTGCTGGTGTCTTGCAGGCTTTCGATATTGAGATCGCCGCCCACTTTGGCCTGAACCTGCTGACCGGTAACGACCGCACCCTTGAGATTGGTATCCCCGGCACTATCAAGACGTACTGTCTGCCCGGCCTTAATGGTTGCATTGGTTTGGGTGACGTCATCACCGTCACTCATCCCGCGCCCTTTATTGGCTGCGAGGTCCAATGTGAATCCGTTTTGTTGCCCGCCAAAACTGAACCCAATACCAGCGCTCCAGCCACTTGACCCACTTGGCCGCACTCCTCGGTTTTCAAGCTAAATTCAAGCAATCGCGCGGTATGATCATGTTCCATGGTGCAGGGGCACTTATCGTTAGCGTGCTATTTGCCATGAGCTACGACTACCTTACCGACAACTTCAGCCCGGCGTTCAAGACGGTGACCAAAGTCATTGCACTACGAAGTGATTTCCACAAGTCTCCAAACTATCCCGGCGTACGGACTGGAGAATATGTGCATCCGTTGGAGAATGGCTTTATTGCTTACGCCCGCGAACAAGAAGACAAAAGTGTCATCATTGGCGTTCGTTTACAGCCTGACGAGAATTACGATGTCGTGGTGTCTACTATTCCGCCTTTCAAGGTTGCAATGAAAGCCATGGCTGAACACGTCAAGCAATCCCCTGCGCTGATTTGGCTGCTCAGCAACGCTGCTTCAGAGACTAAGTCTGACCCGATGCTGCGTTAGATTTGGTTGCCGAGCCAACAGGGCAGCAGCTTGAGACATCAGTGACGGGCATGGCGTGCGCTCGTTGAGCACGCCATGCACGAAATCGTGGTCGACGGCATCAAGACCAACATCTCGCTGCACCGGGACCTGGTCCGTGATGAAGGATTCTGCATTCACTACTTGGAGCAAAAATGGACACGTCAGCATTGAAATCGCTGAAGGGGCTACGTCGATAATTTCCGCTAGCGCCACGCGCGAACACAACTCAAGGGACCCCAGGCAAAACCGTTTACCCGAGGATGGCAAAATAGTGCTAAAAGGCCACTACTGGTTATCGCTTTTTGGCGGAATAACACTATGCCTAATCATCACTCGTTTCCCAGGACATCGTTTATCCGTTGGTTTGTGCAAGACAATGAAAAACTCGACCGGGACATTCGTTTAAAGCTACTCAAAGGCCCCCTCTCCTCTCGAGCGGCGCTGGCGGCAGCGGGGCTGAACACGCTGCTCGTCTGCAGTGTCGCCGTGATACTCCATCCCACTGTGTTTTTCATCTGTTGGTGGGTAGCCGACATTGTGATCTGGATCATCCGCTGGTTTTTACTGCAACGGTTTTTAACCCGTGAAGCGTCCAAATTACCCTACGCGGCGGACCTGTCGCTGCTCTTCGGTTTGATTTGGGCTGCCGAAATCGGCGTGGGTACGGCGGCGTGCGTCATCAGCATGGACCCTGTGCTGCAAGTGCTGGCCTGTACGTCGGCGGTCAGCATGAACGGCGCTATTGCCATGCGGAATCAAGGCATCCCCCGATACGCCTTCACCCAGATCCTGCTCACGGATATACCGCTGAAACTGGCCACGCTGTTTCAACCGGAACCGATGTTACGGGTATTGATCCTACAGGCCCCGATGTACCTCACCGGCTTGTGGGTACTGCTGAACAACCTCAATGCCAACCTTACGAAAGCCTACATTGCAGAAGCACAGAGCACACATTCAGCCACCCACGACAAACTGACGGGCGTACTGAACCGCTTAGGCATCCTGAATATGTTGACCGCCTCGCTCAGCTCGAACGCCAAAGAGGATGCGGGTTTTTTCGTCCTTTACCTGGACTTGGACGGGTTCAAAAAAATCAATGACGCGAGCGGGCATGCGACCGGCGACGGCGTACTCGTGTCCTTCTCTGCCATGATCACCGAGGTGGTGCGCAAGAGTGACGTAGTGGCACGCATAGGCGGGGACGAATTCATTGTGTTAATGCCGGGTACCGATAAGGCATCCGCCGCACTCGTTGCCGAGCGCATTATCAAGACCCTTGGCGATTACACCGATACACATGCTGACTATGACGGTCTCGGTGTCAGCATCGGCATTACCGAGAGCGCGGCTGCAGGACCGGAGAGTGTTGATCAGGTTTTATCCAGGGCGGATATAGCGATGTATGAAGCAAAATCCGCCGGTAAGAACTGTTATCGGTTTGGATAGGTCCTGGTGGGGTCATGCTTCAAAAATAACCGTGAATGACTCGATTTTGTCGCCTGAGGCTTGCGTAATAACCGTAGGGATCAGCATGGGTAGCGGCTTCAAAAGGTGTCATTGCGCAAGTCCTGTTCACAAAGAACGGCTACTATCGAACACCCCTCATGCCAACGATTCGCTCAGGAACGAAATATGGACGCTCAACGCAATGACACCGCGATTTCTCAGGTAGCCGGCGCCATTGCCGAGCCTGCGAGGACGAAAATGCTGTGTTCGTTGATGGACGGCCACGCCCGTACCAGTACCGAAATGGCCGCCATCGCCGACGTCGCTGCATCCACGGCGAGCGCGCACCTGGCACGACTAAAAGAGGACGGGTTGGTAAGGCTGCACACGCAGGGCAGGCATCGCTATTACAGCCTGGCGGACGCGCAAGTGGCCCAGGCTATTGAGGCCCTGATGGTGATCGGCCAAAACGCTGGTCCACGGTATGTGTCCACAACCCCGACCCGATTGCAGTTCGCACGTACCTGTTATGACCACATGGCTGGAACACTCGCTGTGCAACTGCACGACCATTTCATCGCGTCAGGCTGGTTAACCGCGTCGGTCGCTGGGGACGGCATGTATCAGCTTACGATGAACGGCGAAAAAGCGATGACCGGGCTCGGTATCGAGATAGAACAGGTAAGAGCACAACGACGTCAGTTCGCGTGCTCATGCCTGGATTGGAGCATGCGCCGCCCTCACCTTGCCGGAGCACTCGGAGCAGCGTTCCTACAGACAGCCATAAACCGCAAATGGGTTATCCAAGACCTTGACAGTCGGGCACTGGCATTAACATCCAAGGGGCGAAAGGAGCTGTCTGGCCGATTCGGGATCACTTTTGAAAACACAGGGATAAAACGATCAGTCGTGGCAAATGTAACACCACCCGCCGAGCCAGCTTTACCTGCACGATAACGACTAATTCCTTTGACTGAGGATCTGTTCGGCCACACGCTGATGCCTGGCGCCCAGCAAAAACATCTCAACTGCCCGACCGACCGTCAGGTGCGCCGGGGGCCATAAAGATAAACCGTACGGACCCTATACCGCTGCACGACGGTGGGTTTTCTAGCGATAGCCCCGTGCCTGCACGTCAAACAGGTCGGCATAACGTCCACTGGCAGCCATCAGCTGGCTATGACTGCCCTCCTCCAGAATCTGCCCGCGTTCCAATACGATAATGTGATCCGCACTGCGCACGCTGGAAAAACGGTGGGAAATCAACAGGGTCATGCGGCCCTTGGCATGCTCACGGAAGTGCTCGAACACTGCCGCTTCAGCCCCGGCATCCAGCGCGGAGGTCGGCTCATCGAGGATCAGCAAGTCGGCGTCCTGACGCATGTAGGCCCGCGACAAGGCAACTTTCTGCCACTGCCCACCGGACAGTTCCTGGCCGCCGAACCAGCGTCCCAGCTGGGTTGAATAGGTTTGGCTCAAGCGCTCGATAAATTCGGCCGCGACCCCTTGAGTAGCCGCGCTGCGCCAGCGTGCCTGGTCGTGCAGGGCATCGACGTCGCCGACGCCGAGGTTTTCACCCACGGTCATCTGATAGCGGATGTAGTCCTGGAAAATCACCCCGATGCGCTGGCGCAGGGTGTGTTCATCCCACTCCTGCAGGTCGCTGCCATCCAGCAGGATGCGGCCTTCATCCGGGGTATACAGACGGGTCAGCAGTTTGATCAGGCTGGTCTTGCCGGAGCCGTTTTCACCCACCAGCGCCAGGCTTTTTCCGGGTGCCAAGTGCAGGTTGATATTGCGCAGCGCTGCAGAGGCGGCGCCTGGGTAGGTAAACCCCACGTGCTCGCAGCGCAGGCCATCGCCAGGGCGCACGCCCTGGGTGAGCCGGCCGCGCGGGGTGATCACGGGGGTTTCAAGGTATTCATACAGGTCCGAGAGGAACAAGCTGTCGTCGTACAGCCCGGCAATAGCGCTGAGGCTGGCGGTGATTGCGCTTTGCCCCTGCTTGAAGAGCACGATGTACATGGTCATCTGGCCCAGGCTCGTCTGGCCACGCACGGTGTCGAGTACCACCCAAGCGTAGGCCAGGTAAAACGCTGCGGTACCCAGCAGGCCCAATGCAAAACCCCACGCGTCACGGCGCACCGTTAATTGGCGGTCTTCCGTATACAAACGCTGGGCGTTGTCGCGATAGCGCTGCAGGAACAGCGGTGCCAGGCCGAACAGCTTGACCTCCTTGGCATGGGCCTCGTGGGAGAGCAAGGACTCAAGGTAGTTCTGCTGACGCGTCTCCGGCGCCCGTCGGTGAAACAGGCGGAACGCATTGCCCGAAAAATGCGTCTCGGCGAAGAACACGGGTAATGCGCCGACCACCAGGATCAACAAGGCCCAGGGAGAGAAATGCACCAGCAGCACGGCAAAGCTGACCAGCGAGATGAGGTTCTGGACCAACCCCAGTCCTTTAGTCACCAGGCTCAGCGGCCGCGTCGAAGCACCCTGGCGCACACGCACCAGCTTGTCGTAGAACTCGGCGTCTTCAAATTGCAGCAGCGAAAGGGTCTGGGCTTTCTCCAGAACCATCAGGTTGACCTTGACGCCTAACCTCACCCGCAGCAGCGACTGCTGCATCGACAACGCCCGTTGCGCGGCCGCCAACAACGCCAGCACGCCGGCCTCAGCCAACACATAGCGCATCACTGGCCACACCGGTGCCTGGCTGCCGGCCGCGTGAACCTGCATGGCGTCGACCACGCCGTCAACAATGCGCTGTCCTATCCAGGCGGCCAAGGCGGGCAGCAGCCCGGCGACGATCGTCGCCAGCAACAGCCCCAAGAACAGTGGCCGTGAGGTTTCCCACACCAGTCCCAGTGCCCTGCGCGCCTGGATAGAAAACGCGCCCAATCGATTGAACAGCACCATGAATGGCATGGACTCCTTGAGGGGGGTGAAATCAGGCCGGATGGCCGAGTGTGACAGGTGCCTGCGGATCACTGCTGCATTTGCTGCAAGGTCCAAGGTACAGGCGCGCCTGCATTACGCGCAGATTATGACAGGCCGCGACACTAGAACGACGAGCATTCATGCTCGAGGTCCATGTTTTGGTTACCGAACAGATCACTCCTGAGGCGACTCATAGGACCGGGTTCTGTGCGCTGCCTGAAAGCGCCGTCAAAACCTGATCGAGGGATTTGGGCGCCCGACCGGACAATTGCTCCACGTGACCGGTCACGACGTCGAATACGCCTTGCGCAAAGTCTTCCTGGATACTGATCACCACGTTGACGACGCCCTCCGGCAGGCTGGCCTAGTTCAGACCGGCACGTAATTGCTCCTGACTGAGGACGACGAACGCGAACGGCTTTCCCCGGGTTGATTACGAGCTGACTGCCCTTGGCCACTCGCTCAAACCTCACCTGGAGCTGCTTGCCGAGTGGGCGCGGGTCAATCAGGCGACTATCGAACAAGCACGCATCACCTTCGACCAGCGGAGCTGACTGGCCTCTCGATGACGACCGCTGTCCTCAACCGGGAAGACGCGTGGAGAGAAAGTCCAGCAACGTCTTGAGGGCGTTCGGCATACGCTGGCGTGACAGGTAAACGGCATGGATGCCGATGGGTTTGATGCGATATTCAGGAAACAGTCGAATCAGGCGCCCCTCCTTGATGGCCTGCCCGGCAGCGAAATGCGGGAGCATCGACACGCCTGTTCCGCTCAGCGCAGCACGCACGATGATCGACGCCTCGTTAGTGCTGAAGCTGCCAGTGACCGGCACCGAGACGTTCTCACCGTCAACGATGAAATGCCAAAGGCTGCGTCCGTAATACGCGTAGGTCAGGCAATTGTGGACGGCCAAGTCTCTCACGTCGCCCGGTACGCCATGGCGCTGGAGATAGGCCGGGCTGGCACAGATGAACGAATCCACTTCGCCGAGCTTCTTCGCGATCACCCCCGGATCAAGGTTGTCAGTCACCCTGATCGCCAGGTCAATGCCCTCTTGCGCAAGATTGGTCATGCCATCGGCAATCTGCAAGTCGATGGCGACAGCCGGGTACAGCTGGAGAAACTCCATCAGCAGATCCGTCAGGCAATACTCGGCAAAAATCGACGGTGCAGTGACCCTGAGCAGTCCCTTGGGCGCACTCTCGGCTTGCGACCCCAGCACCTTGACGTCGGTCGACAGCGCCACCAGTTCCTTGCAAAGGGGCAGCAGTTGTTCGCCTGCGGCGGTCAGGCTGAGTTTGCGTGTGGTCCTGTGCAGCAGCCGTATCTCGGCCCATTCCTCCATCAACCCGATGTAACGCGTGGCCATCGCCCTGGACATCCCCAGGTGCGTGGCGGCCGCCGAAATGCTTCCCCTGGCGACGGTCTCAAGAAAGACTTTTGCCGCAGTCAACCGGTCCATATGCGCGCTCTGTGCAACAAAGCGTCAACTATAGCCCTGCATATCTTCATCCGCTAAGCGAATACGGTAGCAACCGACTGATTCCGTCTATTCCTGAACCGGAGAATTTTGCATGTCCGACGCCAACGGCAAGACCCTACGTTTGCTGTTTCCACAATGGCAAGGTGGCAACAACCCGCCCTATCACTTCGGCGCCCAGCTTCTGTCCTGGCTGGCGCCTGAACACCTCGGCCCGGTCGAAGAGGTTCCTGTGAATCTCCCAGACGGCTCAACACTTGCGCCGGAAGGCGGGATCATCGGCCGAAGCGCGTTGCTGCGCCAGTTGCACGCTGCGCGTGCGCTGATCGACAAGCACCAACCGGATCGCCTTGTTGTTCTGGGCGGCGACTGCCTGGTGGACCTGGCGCCGTTTGCCTACCTGAACGAGCGTTATGACGCAGACCTGGCCATTCTCTGGGTGGATGCTCACCCGGACATCCTGACGCCCAACGACTTTCAGCACGCCCACGCGATGGTGCTGGGCAACCTGCTGGGCGAAGGAGACCCTGACTTCCTGAAAGCGGTGAAGCGTCCAATCAAACACGCCAATGTGATGTACGCAGGCCTGCAAGCAACGATGGACGTTGAAACCGCAATGATCGCCAGGCTGGGCCTGTCGAGTGCAAGTGCTGGCGAACTGGCGTGTTCCAGCGAGCCCGTCTTGCAATGGCTTAAATCGACAGGAGCGAAGCATCTGGCGATCCACTTCGACCTGGACGTGCTGGACCCGACGCTGTTTCGTTCATTACTGTTCGCCAACCCTGACGTTCCTGCCAGCACATGGGACGGCATCGCTCAGGGAAAAATGACCATGGCGCAGGTTGTTCGTCTCCTCGGGGATGTGGCAAACGTCATCGATGTGGTCGGAATCGGTATTGCCGAACACCTGCCGTGGGACGCGTTGGCACTAAAAAACATGCTGACCAAACTGCCGCTGATTGGCCAGCCAGAAACGAAACTTAGCGTTTCACCGGCGCATCGAAGCTGACCGCTGACAGGCATTGACCGGTGGTATCCGTCCGCGCCAGGGCTGGGCGCGCTCCAGCTGCGCGGCGAGTGCAAACAAGGTGCTTTCCTCACCAAAACGACCGGCAAAATGCGCCCCCATCGGCAGGCCTGCCGCGCTCCAGTAAAGCGGCACCGACATTGCCGGTTGCCCACTGGCGTTGAACAGTGCGGTAAATGGCGAATAGCTGTGAAACCGCTCAATCAGCTCATCGAGGCTCAAGCGATCGTCTTGCAGGTCCAGCTCACCGATCGGTGCCGGCTCACGCGCCAGGGTCGGCGTGAGGATCAGGTCGTAATCCTGCATGAACACCGCCAATTGCCGACCCAAGGCATGAATCCCCTCCACCGCCCCGGCGTACTGCGCACCGCTGACATCGCCTTTGCTGCGCAAAATGATGCGGGTACGGGCTTCAAGCTCCTCAGGCTGTACCGCGAAACCGCGCATCTGTCCCAGGACGTCGAGATAGTGGCGAGTACTTGCACCGATGATGGTGAAGACCTGGTCGAGAAACGCCGGCATCGCGACGGGCAAGCTGACCGGTTCAACGGGGTGCCCCAAGGATTGGCACAAGCGGGCGGCCTGGCGCACCGCTTCCAGACTTTCGCGGGAGGTCGGCCAAGGCTCGAGTTGCTCAACCAGCGCGATACGCAGAGGCCGGGGGTCACGCTGCAGTGCCGTGACATAAGGCTGCACCTGCTGCGGCGCGGCGTACGGCGCACCCAGGTCGATCCCGGCGGTGGCATCCAGTAGCGCGGCGCTGTCGCGTACCGACAGGGTAATGGCATGGGGGGTGCCCATCCCGGCCCAGCCTTCGCCGACCATCGGCCCGGATGGCAACAGCCCACGGCTGGGCTTGAGACCAAACACGCCACAGCAGGAGGCTGGCACACGCAAGGAGCCGCCGCCATCGTTGCCATGGGCAAACGGCACCACGCGTGCCGCCACCAAGGCTGCCGCGCCGCCGCTGGACCCACCGGCACTGTGGTCGACATTCCAGGGGTTGCGGGTGGCGCCAAAGCGGTTGGACTCGGTGGAGTACGACGTACCGAACTCGGGTGACGTACTGGTGCCGAGAATCACGCAACCGGCCCGGCGGATACGGTTCACGTGTTCGGCGTCAAAGTCTGCGCGAAAGCCTCCCAGCGCGTGCGAGCCATTGGTCATCGCCGCGCCGTTGACCGGTGAAAACAGGTCCTTGATCAAGGTCGGCACCCCGGCAAACACCCCGCGACCGGGGCGCGATGCGAGGGCGGCCTCGCGGGCGGATTCGTACAGCCGCTCGGCGACCGCGTTGAGATGCGGTTCGACCAGTTCAATGCGATCAATCACCGCCTCCAACAGCTCGCCCGGTTGCACCTCACCGCGCTTGATCCACTCGGCCAGGCCGGTGGCGTCTTCACTGTCCAGCAGGTTCTGGATGTCCATCTTCATTTCCTCTCTTACGAATGACTTGAACCGAGTGTCTGGGTCAGTGCTTTGCGCCGTGCCTGCAGGCCTGCCAGCGCCCATGCCAGGGCCGAGGCAAAACTGGCGAATGCCAGCCATTGGATGGCGTGACGCAGATCACCCGAGTAAACGCTGAGCACGGCCACCACCAGCGGGCTGACAAATTGGCCGAAGTACAAAAACGCGGTGAACCCGCCGAGGCCGCGCCCTCGGTTTTTGGCGTTAAGGGCATTCATCACCGGCGCCATCGCATTGGGCACCAGCAGTCCCGCGCCCACGCCGTGAATCAGCACCGCTACCAGCACCGCGTTGTAGCTTTGCCCCCGCATCAGCAGCCATAACCCCAGGCCCAGCAGGCTCAGCAACAGCGCATTGCACCCTGCGATGCCGACGCGGCGGCGCAGCAGCGGCCAGGCCAACGAACCGACCAAGGTCGCCAGCAGCGCCAGGCCCGCCGACAGCCCGATCATCGTGCTCGACGTCACCCCAAGGCTCACCAGCAGAATCGGCGCCTGGATCGGCACGACAAAACTCAGGACCATGCCGCTGAGGATCAGCAGGTAACCGACCACCAAGGGCAGCATCGCCACCCTGCCCTGCTCAGGCGTCTCGACCAACCGCCGGGTGGCCGCAGGCTCCCACAGCACCTTGATCATCACCGGTACCAACAGCAGCGGCAGCAGGTACAACAGGAAGGGCAGGCGCCAGGAGTGCTCGCCCAACGCCCCGCCCACCACGAAGAACAACGAGCCCACCAGGCCGATAGTCACCACCTGCCGATTGATGTACCGCAGCCGCTCTTCGCCGTGCCAATAGTCGGCAATCAGCGTGGCGCAGCAGGTCATCACCGCCGCCTCCGCCGCGCCGAACAACAGGCGTACGCCGACGATGGCCGGCAAGTTATCCAGCAGTGCCGGGATGGCCCCGAGCACGGCATACAACAGCGTGGCGATCACCAGCAAGGCCTTGCGCCCGACCCGGTCGGCCAACCAGCCGGCCAGGGGCGCGCACAGTGCAATCGCCAGGGCCGGCCCGGTGACCGCCAAGGGCACCAGCAGGTCGGCGCGGGGCTCCAGCGGGCCGAACTCGGCCCCCAGCTTGGGCAGGATCGGCGCCACCATGACGGCGCCCATGATGGTCAGGCTGCTGCCCAGCATCAGCACCAGCCCTTCACGACGCCCGGTGGCTTGCCGTGGAGATAAGGAATCGGAATGTGATGAGTTCATGCGCAGCCCCCTAGAAACTTTGCGAAATACGCAGCGCCACGGTGTAACCCTCGGCACGGTTGCGGGCATCGGTTTCCTTGTAGGCATGCAGCCACACGGGAGGCAGACCGGGCTTGAAGTAACTCACTGCCGGCCCGATGGCCAGCACCCGCGCACGGTTGCCCGATTGCAGCCCGGGCGCATCGTCATCGGTGAACTGGCGGTAGTAGTAACCCCCCAGGCCCAAGGTCCACGGCCCCACGTGCTGACCCACGGCAAACTCGTGCCGGTACTCGACACCGTTCTTGTAGTCGGTCGCGGGGTTGCGGGTATTGACGTCGACCTCAACGCTTGAGGAAACCTCAAAGCCGCCGTCGGTGATGTAGGTCGCGTTGACGATTGGCGAAAACGTCCAATGGTTGAGCCCCGGCGAAATCAACCGATTCTTGTCGTAGTCACCGGTGGGCGCCTGGATCTGCAATTGCGTGTTGATGAACAGATTCGGCGACAGGTTCCACTGCAGGATCAACGGCAGCAATTGCACGTCCGCCATGCGAAACGGATCAGCCTCCAGATTCAGCGGCCCGACCGGCGTCGGCACCTTGACGGAGGCGTCCATCTTGAAAAACGGTACCACCGTGCCGAACCCGTATTGGGCGCCCAGCACGGTGTAATCCGTCATGCGCATGTAGGCGACGCCAATGGACAACACTTCCAGTGAGAAGTGGTTGTCAACTGAGCGGCCGTGACGGTCCTTCTGCACGTTGGCGGAGTAAAACGCCGTTCGCAGCCCCAGCGTCCCGAACGGTGTGGCTGGCGGCATCATGCCCGCGCCAAAATCGTACACACCGACAGCGGTCGTCGGCGCACCGTTCTCGGTGCCGTGCACGCTGGCGCAGCAACCCAGCAGCGCCAGGGTAAACAGCGTCGTCCGTGCGACGCGTGCATTATTGTTATGAATCATCGAATGCCCCTCCCATCAAGTGGTGTGGGCCATCCTAGTAAGCACCAGCGTATGCCGGTTATCCGTTTTCAGCAGAGTTGAGTGCGACGCAGGGTCTGTGATGGGCTTTCGCCAAACATGGTGCGGTAATCGCTCGAGAACCGACTCAAATGCCAGAACCCCCAACGCGCCGCCACTTCTTGTACGCCATGGGATTGGGTGCGGGTTCGCAGTTCGCGGCGCACCGCATTGAGGCGCAGCGCACGCAGATAGGCCACCGGGTTGATGCCCAGGGTTTCCTGGAAACAGTATTGAAGTTTGCGCCGGCTGGCGCCGATGTGGTTGCACAGGTCGAGGATCGACAGCGGTTCGTCGAGGTGGCTCAGCGCATATTCGCGCGCCCGGTCGACCATCCTTTTGCGCGCCGTCGGGTTAAGGGGTGGCGCCTGGTCCGGCGCGATCAACTCCAGCACGTGCAGCATCACCGCATCCCGTATGCCGCGCCGGATCGAGTCATGCCCCAGCACGGCATCACGGCCCTGGTCGCAACCCGCCAGCGCATCGAACAACCCTGCGAGTTCACGTTGCACAGATGAATCACCCAAGCGGTAACACTTGGGAAGATCGGTAATTCGAAACTCACTGCCCTGACGCTCCAGGACGTGTGCCAGTGCGTGTTCTTCAATGGCCACACTGAGCAAATCCAAGTGCTGTGGCGTGTGCAGCTCGGGAAGGTTTTCACCGTGGGCCACCAACAGGCTGGGCGCATGGATCGGGTGACCCGAGCAATACACCGGGCCGTCGGCACTCAAGGGAAGGCTGAAGGTGATTGCGCCTTTCCAGGCTGCACCACTCTTGATCATGGCCTGATTAGAGCGGTCGCGCACCAGTTGCATCCAGCCCGAACGGAACTCCACCAGCTCACCTTCAAAGGCGCCCGGCGATAACTGATCGTACCGAACCTGCCAGCCACCCATATTGCGCGCGTGTTCATCGATGTCGCTGGTCAGAAAACGCTGGAGGGGTAACGCCGGTGGAAGCACCACCGAGGCCGCAGGCATCCGCACATTATTATTGTTCATCGACCCAACCTTTTTCAGTTCCAAGGCTTACAGGTCAGATCGCACGCAAGTTCCATTCCGGACCTGGGGCGGGTCGTGTATTTGTGCCGAAATTGGATAGTAAAAATTGGCCAGCGCAATGCCCTCGCCGGACAAACACGTTCACCTATTAACTAAAATGTCGTGCATTCAAGGCTTGATATTTTTCAGCTCGTTCAGCAATCCCAGGAGTTGCTCCATTTTCTCGGCGCCAAACTGTTCTTCGATTTTCTGGTAGTTGCTTTCCATGCCTGCGCTCATGGAGACGAAGCATTGCTGGCCGCGTTCGGTGAGGCCCACGAACACCCGGCGCTGATCCTGGCTGGACTTTTGCCGCCGCACCAGGCCGTCACGCTCCAGGCGCGTCAACACACCGGTCATGCTCGGCTTCAGGATGCAGGCCTGCAAAGCCAGTTGATGGCTTTCGAGTTCACCCCGCTCGCGCAGGATCCGAATGACCCGCCACTGTTGTTCAGTCAGTTCATGCTTGTTCAGGGCCGGACGGAAGAAGGCCATTGCGGCCTCACGGGCTTGCAGCAGGGTCAGGGTCAGCGAAGGTCTTGGGTTGGCCATGAACGGCACCACTTGAATGGGCGAGTCGGCAGCTTAGTGTCGCCGGCCAGCGGCTGCAAGCGGCGTGGGCGCGATGAAAAGTACAAGCGGTTCTGTGTAAAAGCCATTCTGTCGCGCCACTGCGATGCGCATGATGATCCGCACACGATCAACCAGACCAAGGTGCGAAGCCGCCATGCTTGGCTCAACGCAACCCCGATTGGCGCTGGCGGTACTCCCCCGGCGTGAGCTGCGCGTAACGCTGGAAAAACCGGCTGAAATAGGCCGGGTCCTTGAACCCCAACTGGTAGCAGATTTCGTTGGCCGAGCTGCCCGTAAACAGCAGCAGGCGCTTGGCCTCTTGCATCAGGCGTTCGAGGATCAGGCGCTTGGACGGCAGGTCGGCGATGCGGCGGCACACGTCATTAAGCCGTGCTTCGGTCACCCCGATGCCTTGGGCGTAACGCGACAACGGCCAGTGCTGCTGGTAGTGCGCTTCGATCAGCTCATTGAAACGGTGGAAGATTTTCAAGTCCTCGTGGCGGGCAGGCGTGGCTTTCAGCGAATGGGAACACAGCCGCAACAGGCTGATCATGATCAACCGCGTCAGGCTGTCCAGGGCCGCACTGCGCCCCGACCGCTGGGCTTTCATCTCGTCGCTCAGCGACTCAAACAGAACGTCCAACCGGCGGATATCGCCTGCGTATTGCGGCCCCAACTGCGCCAGGACCACACACGCGGCGGGCAATTGCGCCCCCGTCGGCGCCAGGCTGGCGTCGGCTTCGATCAGTTGCCACACCAATTGCTGACGCACCGTCAGCACGTGCCCGTCGCTGTCCGGCTCGGTCACGAAGGAATGCGCGACCGTGGGTGGCGTGAGGAAGAACATCGGCCCCGATTCGACGTACTGCTGGTCGTCCAGGTACACGCGCACGGTGCCGCTTTTCACGTAGTGAACCTGGAAAAACCGGTCGTGCCGATGCACCGGCATGTTGCGGCCGAAAAAATCCGCCAGGTTGGCCAATTGGTCGTAATGCACTTCGGCATCGCTGTAGCGCTGGTCGTAGACCTGGCCAATGTTGATGTTCGGAATGGGTTGACGGTCGCTCATCGCACGCTACTCGTTTTTAGTGTGATTGCCGCCGTGCAGCGGCTCTCATCCTGCACCGATTCGGTCGGCACAACCACCGAAGAAACAGTCTGTCACGCTTGACGATAGTTAACATCTTAATTATAACGGTTAACACATTAACTAAATCCAGGGCCTCCATGGACCTGCCAGGAGAATGCATGAGCCGCGCCTTGCATGACGTCGCGACGGGCACCCTTTTCGGTGTCGCGCTGAACTACCAGGGGTTGCTCAAGCAGCACCTCGCCGAATTCGAAGCGCCGCCGTATCAGAAGCCGCCGGTCAAACCGGTGCTGTTCATCAAGACGCCCAACACGCGTAACCAAAACGGTGGCGATGTCGTGCACCCTGGCCAGGGCGAACGCCTGCAGCCTGGGCCGGCATTGGCGGTGGTGATGGGCAAGGACGCCAGCCGCGTCAGTGCAGCCGACGCCCTCGACTACGTGGCCGGTTTTACCCTCGTCAACGAGTTCAGCCTGCCGGAAGACAGCTACTACCGCCCCGCCGTCAAAGCCAAATGCCGCGATGGTTTCTGCGCCATCGGGCCGGAGCTGGTGCCGACCGCACAGATGGATGACCTGCACAGCCTGGCGATTACGCTGTACGTCAACGGCGAGATCCGCCAGCAAAACACCACGGCCAACTTCGTCCGCACCATTCCATTGCTGATCGCCGAGATCAGCGAATTCATGACCCTGCACGCGGGCGACGTGCTGATCACCGGCACTCCCGAAGGCCGGGTGGATGTGCAGCCTGGCGATACCGTGGAGGTCGAGATCAGTGGCCTGGGCCGCCTGGTCAATCACATCAAGGCAGAGGAGCTCTCATGAAACACGCCCGTATTCGCTTTGAAGGTGAAGTCCATTCGGTACAGGTCGAAGCTGAAAACGCCGTGCGCCTGGCCGACGGCCGCCTGCTGGCTGAAGACCAGGTGCAATGGTTGCCGCCGGCCACCGGCAACATGTTCGCCCTGGGCCTGAACTACGCCGACCACGCCGCCGAACTGGCCTTCACGCCGCCGACCGAACCGCTGGCTTTCATCAAATCCGTGGGGACGTACACCGGCCACAACCAGGTGACCTGGCGGCCGGATAACGTCGCCTACATGCACTACGAGTGCGAGCTGGTGGCCGTCATCGGCAAGCCGGCGCGCAACGTCAAGCGCGAAGACGCGCTGGATTACCTGGCGGGTTACACCGTGTGCAACGACTACGCCATTCGCGACTACCTGGAAAATTACTACCGCCCCAACCTGCGCGTGAAAAACCGCGACGCCACCACGCCTGTCGGCCCGTGGATCGTCGACGTGGCCGATGTACCGGACCCGAGCAACCTGACACTGCGCACCTGGATCAACGGCGAGCTGCGCCAGGAAGGCAGCACCCAGGACATGATTTTCGACATTCCCTACCTGATCGAATACCTGTCCAGCTTCATGACCTTGCAGCCCGGCGACATGATCGCCACCGGCACGCCCGAAGGCCTGGCAGACGTGGTGCCCGGTGATGAAGTGATTGTGGAAGTCGAAGGCGTGGGCCGCCTGGTTAACCGAATTGTCAGCGAAACGGCGTTCTTCAACGCCCGTAAAGAGGCTTGAGCAGCATGATCAAACATTGGATCAACGGCCGTGAGGTCGACAGCAAAGACGTGTTCGTGAACTACAACCCGGCCACCGGTGAAGCCATCGGTGAAGTGGCCAGCGGCGGTGCCGAGGAAGTCGCGCAAGCCGTGGCGGCCGCCAAGGAAGCCTTCCCCAAGTGGGCAGGCACACCGGCCAAGGAACGTGCACGTTTGATGCGCAAGCTCGGTGAACTGATCGAACAGAACGTGCCGCACCTGGCCGAGCTGGAAACCCTCGACACCGGCCTGCCGATTCACCAGACCAAAAACGTGTTGATTCCACGGGCGTCGCACAACTTCGATTTTTTCGCTGAAGTCTGCACGCGCATGGACGGTCACAGCTACCCGGTCGATGACCAGATGCTCAACTACACGCTCTACCAACCGGTGGGTGTCTGCGCGCTGGTGTCGCCCTGGAACGTGCCGTTCATGACCGCCACCTGGAAGACCGCACCGTGCCTGGCGCTGGGCAATACCGCCGTGCTGAAGATGTCCGAGCTGTCACCGCTGACCGCCAACGAGCTGGGGCGGCTGGCCGTCGAAGCCGGCATTCCCAACGGCGTGTTGAACGTGATCCAGGGCTACGGCGCGACCGCCGGTGACGCCTTGGTGCGTCACCCCGATGTGCGCGCGATTTCCTTTACCGGCGGCACCGCCACCGGCAAGAAAATCATGCAGACCGCCGGCCTGAAAAAATACTCCATGGAACTGGGCGGCAAGTCGCCAGTGCTGATCTTCGAGGACGCCGACCTGGAACGCGCCCTCGACGCTGCGCTGTTCACCATCTTCTCGCTCAACGGCGAACGCTGCACCGCCGGGAGCCGGATCTTCATCCAGGAAAGCGTGTACCCACAGTTCGTCGCCGAGTTTGCCGCTCGCGCCAAACGCCTGATCGTCGGCGACCCGCAAGACCCGAAAACCCAGGTCGGCTCGATGATTACCCAGGCCCATTACGACAAGGTCACAGGTTACATCAAGATTGGTCTCGAAGAAGGCGCTACCCTGCTCGCCGGTGGCTTGGAGCGCCCGGCCAATCTGGCGGCGCACTTGAGCAAAGGCCAGTTTATCCAGCCAACGGTGTTTGCTGACGTGAACAACACCATGCGTATTGCCCAGGAAGAAATCTTCGGCCCGGTGGTGTGCCTGATTCCGTTCAAGGATGAAGCCGAAGCCCTGCAACTGGCCAACGCCACCGAGTATGGCCTGGCGTCCTATATCTGGACCCAGGACATCGGCAAGGCACATCGCCTGGCCTATGGCATCGAAGCGGGCATGGTGTTTATCAACAGCCAGAACGTGCGCGATCTGCGCCAGCCGTTCGGCGGTGTGAAAGGCTCAGGCACGGGTCGTGAAGGTGGCCAGTACAGTTTCGAAGTGTTCGCCGAAATCAAAAACGTGTGCATCTCGATGGGCAGCCATCACATTCCACGCTGGGGCGTCTGAGCGACACCAGAAGCCCCTAAGACAACAACAATAATTTCAGGAGAATCATCATGGGCGAAGTCGTCCTGGCGGCGAAAATCTGCCACGTACCCTCGATGTATTTGTCGGAGCTTCCCGGTAAACACCATGGTTGCCGTGAAGCGGCGATTGCCGGTCACAAAGAGATCGGCCGTCGCGCCCGCGAGCTGGGGGCCGATACCGCTGTGGTGTTCGACGTGCACTGGCTGGTCAACAGCGCCTACCACGTCAACAGCGGCGAGCACTTCAAAGGCATCTACACCAGCAATGAACTGCCGCACTTCATCAAGAACATGGAATACGAGTACCCAGGTTGCCCCGAACTGGGTGAGCTGATCGCGGCCGAAGCCAACGCCGCCGACGTACGCACGCTGGCCCACAATATCCCGAGCCTGGAGCTGGAATACGGCACCTTGGTGCCGATGCGCTACATGCACATGGGCGTACCCGACGAGCAAAGATTCAACGTGGTGTCGGTGGCCGCCTGGTGCGCCTGGCATCGCCTGCAAGACAGCTTCAGCTTCGGCGCCGCTGTGCGCCGGGCCATCGAGAAAAGCGACCGCAAAGTCGTGGTGCTGGCCTCGGGTTCGCTGTCGCACCGCTTCTCCGACGACCGCAATGCTGAAGCCAATATCCATAACTGGACCCGCGAATTCGACAAGCAGGTCGACCTGCATGTGGTGGAACTGTGGCGCCAGGGCCGCTGGAAAGAGTTCTGCGCCATGCTGCCGGACTACGCCGAGCATTGCTTCGGCGAAGGCAAGATGCATGACACCGCCATGCTCCTGGGGTTGCTCGGCGGACCGGACTACGACAAGCCAGCCGAGATCATCACGCAACCCTTCGGCAGCTCGGGCACCGGCCAGATCAACGCCATTTTCCCTGTTTGAGCGCATGGCCGCCCGGTATCCCCGGGCGGCCTCAAGGAGCCCCTCATGCCCCACTTTATCGTTGAGTACACCGACAACATCGAACAGCAAGCCGACCTGCCTGGCCTGTTCGAAACAGTCCACGCCACCCTGGGCGACAGCGGCGTGTTTCCCCTGGGTGGCATCCGCAGCCGTGGCGTGCGCCTCGACACTTGGCGCATGGCCGATGGCAAGCACGACTACGCCTTCGTGCACATGACGTTGAAGGTCGGCCATGGTCGCGACCTGGCAACCCGCCAGAAGGTCGCCGAACAACTCTTCGCGGTGATCACCCAGCACTTCGCGGCGCTGCAGGACCAGCGGCTGCTGGCGTTGTCGTTTGAAATGATCGAGTTGCACGAGCAGCTCAACTTCAAGCAAAACAACGTGCACGCCTTCCTCAAGGCGCAGGTGGGCTGACACACCCACCCGCTCGTTCCATCGGCCTCTCAGACAAAAAGTATAAAACCATGAGCTCAGCCAATACCGCCGACACCCTCGGCACCGACGTCCGTGACCAAACCCACAGCACCGTGACCTGGCGGCTGATGCCGCTGCTGCTGATCTGCTACCTCTTTGCCCACCTCGATCGCATCAACATCGGCTTCGCCAAAATGCAGATGAGCGCCGACCTCAACTTCAGCGACACGGTCTACGGCTTTGGCGCCGGCCTGTTCTTCGTGGCCTACGCGCTGTTTGGCGTGCCCAGCAACATGGCCCTGGACCGCGTGGGCCCCAGGCGCTGGATTGCCGCGTTGATGGTGGTGTGGGGCGCGTTGTCGACGTGCATGTTCCTGATCGACAGCGCCATGGGCTTCTATGTGCTGCGTTTTTTGCTCGGTGTGGCCGAGGCCGGTTTCTTCCCAGGCATCCTGGTGTTTTTGAACCGTTGGTACCCGGCCGGTCGGCGCGCGCAAGTCACCGCCCTGTTTGCCATCGCCGTGCCGATGGCCGGGGTCATCGGCGGGCCGCTCTCCGGCGGCATCCTGGAACACTTTCACGACCTGGGCGGTTTGCGCGGCTGGCAATGGATGTTTGTCATTGAAGGCGCCCCCGTGATTCTGCTTGGGCTGGTGGTGCTCAAGTGTCTGCCGGACAGCTTCGAAACGGTGAAGTGGCTGACGCCCGTGCAAAAGCAACAACTGCGCGAGCAGTTGCACCTGGAAGAACACCGCAAATCCATCACCTCATTCTCGGCCATTCTCCGTAACCCGCAAGTGTGGCTGCTGGTGGCGGTGTATTTCGCGGTAATGCTGGCGGTCAACACCCTGGCGTTCTGGATGCCGACACTGATCCATGGCGCCGGCATCGGCAGTGACGGCAAGGTCGGGCTGCTCAGTGCGGTGCCCTACTTGGCCGGTTGTTTCTTCATGCTCGGCTGCGGACGATCGTCCGACCGCCACCGCGAACGCCGCTGGCACCTGTGCGTGCCCTTGCTGATGTCGGCGGCCGGTATTGCCATCGCCGGGCTCGCCCCCGCCAACCCGGCCCTGGTGCTGGGCGGCCTGATTATAGCCGGCATGGGTGCCAGCGCGGCGTTGCCGATGTTCTGGCAGTTGCCGCCGGCGTTCCTGTCCAACCACACCCAAGCCGCCGGCATCGCCTTGATCAGTTCCTTCGGCAGCATCGCCTCGTTCTTTGCGCCGTACCTGATCGGCTGGATGCGCGACACCACCCAGAGCGCCAGCCTGGCGCTTTACGTGCTGGCGCTGCTCATTGCACTCGGTGGCTTGCTGGTGCTGCGCACCCAGGCGGCCATCGTCAACCCTCAGTAAGAGTACCCTTGCCATGCTTGATCAACACCTCATTCAGCAAGCCGCCGCCCGCCTCGACCAGGCTGAACGCTCACGCGAGCAGGTGCGTCAGTTTTCCCTGGATCACCCAGAAATCACTATCGAAGACGCCTATGCCATTCAACGCGCCTGGGTAGCGCAGAAAATCAAGGATGGGCGCAAGCTGGTCGGGCATAAAATCGGCCTGACCTCCCGCGCCATGCAGGTTTCGTCCAACATCACCGAGCCGGATTACGGCGCGCTGCTCGACGACATGTTCTTCGATGAAGGCACCGACATCCCGTTCGAACGCTTTATCGTGCCGCGCGTCGAGGTGGAGCTGGCGTTCATCCTCGGAAAACCGCTCAAAGGCCCGAACGTGACGGTGTTTGATGTACTGGACGCCACCGAATGGGTGATCCCGGCGCTGGAGATCATCGACGCGCGCATCCAGCAAGTCGACCCGCACACCAAGGCGACCCGCAAGGTGTTCGACACCATCTCCGACAACGCCGCCAACGCCGGTGTGGTCATGGGCGGGCGTGCCGTGCGCCCCACCGAGATCGACCTGCGCAAGGTGCCCGCCGTGCTCTACCGCAATGGCGTGATCGAGGAATCCGGCGTCTCGGCCGCCGTGCTCAATCACCCGGCCAAAGGCGTGGCCTGGCTGGCGAACAAACTGGCGGCCTATGACGTGACCCTGCAACCCGGGCAAATCATCCTGGGCGGCTCTTTCACCCGCCCTGTCGCGGCCAACCCAGGCGATACCTTCCATGTCGATTACGACATGCTGGGCTCCATCGCCTGCCGATTCGTCTAACCGGAGATCGTTCGATGGATATGCCTGTCAACACCTTCAAACAGCGCCTGCGCAGCGGTGAAACCCAGATCGGCCTGTGGCTGGGCTTGTCCGATGCCTACTGCGCCGAGCTGGCCGCCAACGCCGGGTTCGACTGGCTGCTGATCGACGGCGAACATGCGCCCAACGACCTGCGCGGCATGCTCGGCCAGCTCCAGGCCGTGGCGCCCTACCCCAGCCATCCGGTGATTCGCCCGGTCGTCGGCGACACCGCTCTGATCAAGCAAGTGCTGGATATCGGCGTGCAAACACTGCTGGTGCCCATGGTGGAAAACGCAGAGCAAGCGCGGCAACTGGTGAATGCCATCCACTACCCGCCCAACGGGGTTCGGGGCGTCGGCAGCGCACTGGCCAGGGCATCGCGCTGGAACAGCATTCCCGGTTACCTCGACCACGCCGATGAGCAGATATGCCTGCTGGTACAGATCGAAAGCCGCGAAGGCCTGGCCAACCTCGACGCGATTGCCGCCGTGGAGGGGGTCGACGGCGTGTTTATCGGGCCGGCGGACCTGAGCGCCTCGATGGGCCATCGCGGCAACCCGGCTCATCCGCAGGTGCAGACGGCAATCGAAGACGCCATTGCGCGCATCCGCAGCGCCGGCAAAGCCGCCGGTATTCTCAGCGCCGACCCGACACTGGCTCGGCGCTACATCGAACTGGGAGCGGCGTTTGTCGCGGTGGGCGTGGACACCACAGTGCTGATGCGCGGGCTACAAACCCTGGCGGCGGCGTTCAAGGGTTCATCGGCACCCACCAGCACCGCCGGCGCTATCTACTGACGGTGCAGGCGCCGGCTTTTGATCTGCTTGTGATCCAGCTTTTGATCTTGATCTCAGGCGCCCCGTCAAACACGCTGGCCGAACGCAGGCTTGAATCCGTGGGTAACCCGGCAGGACGCCGGGTTAGCAGCCCCGTGCCATGGATGGCGCGTGGCGGCGGCCCACGGATTCAAGCCGGAGTGAGGGCACACCGAGCCTAGGCAAGGTGCCGAGTGTTGGGGCGAAGCGTTTTTGGTTTCTTTTGGCGCTCTTCCAAAAGTGACCCGCCGTAAGGGCGGAACCCATAGCAGCCGCTACCTAAATAACGGATATGTACTCCGTCTGATCCAACATCCAGGTCGGCTGCCAGGCCGCCATCGGGGGCAAGCCCCCTCCCACATTTGGATCGGTTTACACCCACGCTTAACTAGCGCTTGAGGCCTTTAAGCTCGTTGAGCAATACCAGCAAAGTCTGCAGCTTCTCTTCGCCAAAGTCCGCCTGCAAACGCTGGTAATTGGCCTCCATGCTCTGGCTCATCGAATCGAAACACGCTTGCCCCTTCTCGGCCAGCCGCACCAGCACACGCCGTTGATCCTGTTGCGCCTTGCGCCGCTCAACCATGCCCGCCGCTTCCATGCGCACCAACACACCGGTCATGCTCGGCTTGAGGATGCACGCCAGCTCGGCCAGGCGATTGATCTCAAGCTCCTCGTGCTGGCTCAAGATACGAATGACCCGCCACTGCTGCTCGGTCAGTCCGTGTTGATTGAGCGAAGGCCGAAAAAAACCCATGGCGGCTTCACGCGCCTGGAGCAAAGTAAGGGTCAAGGATTGGCGCGGTTTGGACATAAATGGAGACGTCGTAATTAGTTAACAGATTAACAACACTCTAACACCGGCCGCCGATTGGCGTGTGCCGCTTTATTGCCCGGCCGGATTCATCGTTGACATTGGCAGCCACGATCAAGGCCGGCGGCACACAGAATCAAGACACCTACCGCTCGGAAGGCACTTAATACACCCCAACAGGCACAGAGCTGTTTGTCGGCTCTGCAGCGAGATCCCTTCACTTTTCCAGGCTGCGCCATGATCAATATCGAAACGCCTACCTACTATTCGGCAACCAAGAAATACAACCTCAGCTTTCCCACGCTCGAGCAGGACGTGGAAGCCGACGTGGTCGTGATTGGCGGCGGTTTCTCGGGCATCAATACCGCACTGGAACTCGCGGAAAAAGGCATCACCAACATCGTGGTACTCGAGGCGCGCTACCTGGGCTTCGGCGGTACGGGCCGCAACGGCGGGCAGATCATGGCGGGGATCGGCCATGACCTGGAAAAAATCAAGAACCAGGTGGGCGACGAGGGCCTGCGCCAGATCTTTGAAATCAGCGAGCTGGGCGCCGGCATCATCAAGGACCGTATCGCCAAATACGCAATCGATGCCGACTTCTGCCACGGCTATGGCTACATGGGCTTCAATGCCCGCCAGGAAAAAACCCTGCGCGCCTGGGAGAAGGACTTCCAGTCGATCAATACCAAGGACGAAATCCGTTTTATGGCCGGGTCCGAGGTCAAGCAGATCATCGGCTCCGACGCGTACACCAGCGCGTTGCTGCACATGGGCGGCGGGCACGTGCACTCGCTGAACCTGCTGCTGGGCGAAGCCAAGGCGCTGGCCGGTCACGGCGTGCGCATCTTCGAGCACAGCCCCGCCCTGGAGGTCAGCTACGGCGAGCGCATCACCGTGCGCACCGGCCGAGGGTCAGTCAAAGCCGCCAAGCTGCTGTGGGCCTGCGACAGTTTCCTCAACAAACTGGAACCTGAACTGCACAAAACCACCGTCAACACCTACGCCTTCCAGCTGATGACCGAACCGCTGTCGGACGAGATGATCCACCGCATCAGCCCGATCCGCGGTGCCTACAGCGATATTCGGCCGGTCATCGACTACTACCGCGTCACCAACGAGAACCGTCTGCTGTTCGGTGCCGCCACGCCGTTTGTCGAGCACATCCCGCTGGACCTCAAAGCCTGGAACCGCAACCTGATGCTGAAGATTTTCCCGTACCTGAAGGACGTCAAAATCGACTTGGCGTGGGGCGGGCCGATGGCGACCGGGGCCAACCTGTTCCCGCAGATCGGCACGCTGAGCGGGCGCCCCAACGCCTTCTACGTGCAGGGTTACGCAGGTTTTGGGGTTACGCCCAGCCACATCATCTGCAAGGTCTTGGCCGAAGGCATGAGCGAAGGCTCTTCGCGCTACGACCTGATCAGCTCGGTCAAGCATGCACAGATCCTCGGCAAGGACCATATCCGCCCACTGCTGCTCACGGCCGGCAAAAGCCTTCACCAACTCTCGGGCTATTTCAACGGTCGCCGTTAAGCCCCGCTGTTTCATTCACAGGAGAACTGCCATGCCCGTTACAACCCTGAAAAAAGATACCCAATTGTCGGACCTCGATGCATGGGGCACCGTTGCCGACCTGGGCTCCGAGATCCTCGAAGGTGAAGTCAACGCCTTTGGCAAAATGACCTTCGGCGCACCGACCGACCCCGTCAGCAGCGCCTACTTCGGCACCACCCAAGGCAAATTCCGGATGGTCTACCCGTTCGCCGAGCAAGCCACGGTGGTCACCGGCGAAGTGCTGTTGACCGACGAAAACACCGGTCAGACCACCCGCTACAAGGCCGGCGACAGCTGGTTTGTGACCAAGGGCACGCCGGTATTGTGGGAGGTGGTGAGCGAGAGTTTTGTGAAGCATTATTTCGCGGTAGTCTGACCGCTTTCGCCTGCTGGCTTCGGCCAGCAGCGTTTTCTCCGGCGCAGGTGACTGACCATGCACGCCCTCCCCGCTCAGGAAGTTGCCGGCCATTGCCTGCAGGCTTTTACCCAGCTCGTCCCCGTCAGCCAGGCGGCGTTCTATTGTGTCGACCGCCAACTGCAAGCGTGCGACTTCCGGTTGCACGGCATGAGCAGTGAAATGCACCGCGACTATCTGGACAACTACCGCCAATTCGACCCGTTGCAACCGCGCAATTGCCTGTCCAGCGGGTTGACGGTGGTGCCCCTGGGTTTCGCCATGGCACGCCAGCCGCCGCGTGACAACCACCGTTACCGGGACTTTCTGCAGCGTTACGGCGTGGTCGATGTGGTGGAGATCGTCGCCCATCGCGCCGACCAGCCGCAGGCGGCCATCTCCTTGCTGCGCACCGCCGAACAAGGGGTGTTTACCGCCGACCAATTGACTCAGCTCAACGCGTTGCAGGCGTTGCTGCAGATGGCCGTGGCCAATATGCAGCCCTGCGACGATGCGCTGGCCGGGCTTACGCCCAAAGAGCGCCAGATCGCCTGGTTATTGCGTCAAGGTGCAAGCAACAAGCAATTGGCACTGGAGCTGGGCGTCGGCCTGCCGACCATCAAGACCCACCTGATCCACCTGTTTCGCAAGACGGGCGTGAGCAGCCGCACCGAGCTGGTCGCCGCGCTGTTTCTTTAAGCCACCTCAACCCTTCGGTTGATAGGCGAGCCTCCTCGCCCGCCGCATGATCCGGGATGTCCATTCCATCAACCGGAGCCATGCCATGACCACCCAATCCGACTGGATCACCGTAGGCGCCCTCGCCGACGGTTTCGCGCCCGACGCGTTTATCCTGCCCAACCTTGCCGACCTCAACGGCAAGACCTTCCACCTGCACTTCGCCAACGGCTGGCAGATCGAGCATCGCTTTGACACCGAGGCGTTGCACTGGCACGCCGCCGACGGTCACTCCAGCGGGTCGGCCGCATACCGCGCCACCTCGGTACGCCCGGGCCTGTACTTGGTCGACTTCATCAAGCACGAGGCCGGTCAGGCCTGGTCGATCAGCCTGGTGCTGGACACCACCACGTCGTCCTTTACCGCCGTGATCGGCCGCATGCCCAAGCGCGAACAAACCGAGGAAGGCCTTTACAGCCGTGCCCTGGCCGGCAAGGCCCTGACCTCGGTGGACGTGGACTTCCTGCATGGCAGCCTGGACCAACCCTGGCAGCCCGGCCAATGCCCCCATGCGCCCACTCAGGAACTGACCGGCTTGCGCAACCTGTATCGCTACAGCCCCAGCGAAGTCTACGAACACATCTACCTGAACGATCAGTTCTATGCCTGGCAATGCCTCAAGGGTGTGGAACAAGGCTTGTGCGACACCGACCGCTGTCACTACTACAAGATTGCCGATCAGTTGTACCTGTTCGTCTGGCGCGAAAAGATCATCCCCACCCTCGGTCTGGTCCTGATCGACCTGCAACAGCACCGCAGCGACGGCAAGATCTTCGGCTATGCCGGCGCGGCCTTCGATGAGCTGTCGAACTTTCCGGTCAGCTCCTACTGCCAAGTGCTCAACCGCACGGAGTATCCCGATGCCTGATCCACGTACCGTTGTGATCACCGGGGCCGGCACGGGCATCGGTGCCGCCTGCGCCCGGCTCTACGCCGCCGAGGGCGCCAACCTGGTGCTGATCGGCCGGCGCCGCGAGCCTCTGGAGCAGGTGGCCGGGGACACCGGCGGCCTGGTCCTGGTCGGCGACGCAGCCTGTCCGGACAGCTGGGAAGGCTTCGTCGCACAGATCCGTGAGCGCTACGGCCGCCTCGATGTGCTGCTAGCCTGCGCCGGTGGGCATGGTGTGGGCAGCGCCACCCAGACCAGCCCCCCCACTTGGGAGGCGGCCTTACGCAGCAACCTGGACAGTGCGTTCTACAGCGCCCGCGCCTGCCTGCCGCTGCTGATCGAATGCGCCGGCACTATCGTGTTGCTCGGCTCCATCGCCTCCCTGGCCGCCGGTCCCGAAGTGTGCGGCTACACCACCGCCAAGCACGCGTTGCTCGGGCTCAATCGCTCCCTGGCGCGGGATTACGGCCCACGCGGCGTGCGCGTGAACGCGGTGTGCCCAGGCTGGGTCACTACGCCGATGGCCGACGAAGAAATGCATCCGCTGATGAGCTTTTATGGGGACACACTGCCGCAAGCCTATGCCCGCGTATGCGCCGACGTTCCGTTACGACGCCCCGCCAGCGCCGAAGAAATCGCCAAGGTCTGTCGCTTCCTGGCCAGCCGCGATGCCTCGATCATCACCGGGGCCAGCGTGGTCGCCGACGGCGGTTCGAGCATCGTCGATGTGCCGACACTGGCCTATGCCCATATGGAGCGCGCACATGCCTGACGACTTGAATTTCAGCGGCAAAACCGTGCTGGTCACTGGTGGCGCGCAGGGCATCGGCCGGGCCATCGTCGAGGCGTTTGCTGTGCGCGGCGCGCGCGTGATGATTGCCGACCTTCAGTTGGCGCAAGCCCAGGCGCTGGCCGACGACCTGACGGCGCGAGCGTGCCAGGTCGCGGCCATCGAGGTTGACCTGGCCGATGCGGCGGCGGTACTCGAATGGGTGAAGGGAATCGAACGCAGCTGGGGCCGCCTGGATATCCTGGTGCACAACGCCGGCTACTTTCCGTTGACGCCATTCGCACAGATCACCCCGGCGATTCTTGAGCGCACGTTGGCGGTCAACCTCTCGGCCCTGTTCTGGTTGACCCAGGCCGCCTTGCCCATGTTTCAACGCCAGGGCGGCGGCTGTGTGCTGGTCACGTCGTCGGTCACCGGGCCACGGGTTGCCTACCCAGGGCTCAGCCACTACGCGGCGTCAAAGGCCGGGGTGACCGGTTTTATCCGCAATGCGGCGCTGGAGCTGGCCGCCTACCAGGTGCGCGTCAACGGCGTGGAGCCCGGGATGATTGCCACGCCGGCCATGGATAACCTGGGCGACAACCAGGTCAATGCCGACATCGCCACCCGCGTGCCCCTGGGACGGCTCGGTGCTCCGGAAGATATTGCCGGGGCCATGTTGTTCCTGGCGTCCGACCTGGCGGCCTACATCACCGGGCAGACCATCGTGGTAGATGGCGGGTCGACTTTGCCTGAGGTGAAGTGACCTCTATCGGGCTGTAAACCGGATCAACTGTGGGAGAGGGATTGCCCTAATACCAGTCAGTTAAGGGCAAACACTGTACCTGTGGCGAGGGAGCTTGCTCCCGTTGGACTGCGCAGCAGTCCCGGTTTTTTCGAGCAAAGAGCTGGGGCCGCTTCGCGGCCCAACGGGAGCAAGCTCCCTCGCCACAGGTTATTTTTTACCCTTTCTACGTCTTAACTGACTGGCATTAGAGCTTGCCCCCGATGGCAGTGGGTCAATCACCGGATGCACCCACTGACACGCCCTCATCGGGAGCAAGCACCCTCCCACCTGTTGATAGCGGTGTATCAGCTGAATAACGCTCGGCCCTTTCAAGCATCGACAGTAATGGTCTGCATCACCCGGCAGACCCGTCTGGTGGATGGCGGGCTGTAAACCGGATCAACTGTGGGAGGAGGCTTGCCCTAATGCCAGTCAATTAAGGGCAAACACTGTACCTGTGGCGAGGGAGCTTGCTCCCGTTGGACTGCGCAGCAGTCCCGGTTTTTTCGAGCAAAGAGCTGGGGCCGCTTCGCGGCCCGGCGGGAGCAAGCTCCCTCCCACATTTTGATCGGGGTGTATCCGCTGAAGAACTGTCCCCCCATTAGAGCATCGACAGTGAATCACTCAACACCCGCGACAAGGCCGCAAGCCGTTTGACGTAACCCTGGGGCGTCGAGTAGATCAGCTCCACATGCAGGCTGTCGACGATACCCAGGTAGGCGTCGCAAAACACCTCAAGCGCCTCGGGTTGCACTGTGCTGTACCGACCTTGCGCTGCACGCTGAAAGTCATCGCGAATGCGCGCCAGGTAACCCTCGAATCCTGCGGTGATGACGCCGCGAATGTCCGTCGGCGGAAAGTACGCCGTGCGCAACAGGAAGCGCAGGTGCGCCGACCCTTCATAACGCCCGCTCAACCGTTCAAGGTGCAACTGCCCCGGCACGCCGGTGTATCCGGCTTCCTCCTTGAAGCATTGCGCGATGTACGAGTGCTCATGGGCCAAGGCAATCTCGAAGACCTTCTGAAACAGCGCATCCTTGCTGACAAAGTGCGCATACAGCGACGCCTTGCGCATGCCGGCCCTCTCTGCGATTGCGCTCAGCGAGGAGGCGTCGTAGCCGTGATCGGCAAAGTGTTCGACCGCCACGGTACAAATGTTATGGGCCGACAGGGTGAGCGGTTTCATTGATCGATGCGAACCTACGCCGCCCCGACCGTTTGCTGCAGGTGGGTAGACCGAAAGTCCTTGGGCGACAGGTCGAATTGCTTCTTGAACGAGCGGCTGAAGTGCGCGGAATCGGTGAAGCCCCATTTGTAGGCGATCGAGGTGATCGACTCACGTTTGAGGAAGGGGTTGGTCAGATCATCCGCGCTGCGTTTTAGCCGGGCACGCTGGATGTAGCGGCAGACGCTGTCGTCCTGCTCTTCAAACAAACGGTACAAATGCCGCACCGAGATGTTCAAACGATTGGCCAGGCCCACCGGGCTCAAGCCGGGCTGGGTCAGCGATTCGTCGATGACTTTCTGTACGTAGCTGCGCAGGTTACTGCCCTGCAACGACGCCGCGCAGTCGCCCGGCGCGTCGTGCAATTCAAAGGCTGACCCGAGCAAGGAGACAAACGCCGCTTGCAGTGCCTCGGCCTCTTCAATCGAGTCCTGCCCCTCCAGGCCTTCTCGGCACAGTTGGTCCATCAACACATGGAGCATGCGGCCGCAGGCTTTGGTCGAAGAGATCTTGCCGAAGGTTTTCGGTGCACCACCCAGTTGCTTGCACACTTCGTGGCGTGAGAGTGCCAAGGACGCATGTTCGATAAGGCCGAACGGGCTGATCTCGATCGAGCCCGTGGAGTCCATCAGCAACATATCGCCGGGGGCCAACTGGATGACCTGGTCGTTCTGGGTGATCTGGCAATAGCCGCTGCGCTGACTGACGAGGAAACAATGTTGGTCCATATCGTGATCGGCGTTGGGTCGCTCGCGCTTGATCAGCCCGGCATTGGTCCGCAGGTTGGCCAGTGACAGGCCGCCCCGGGAGTGCTTGGACACTTCACCGATGAACAGCGAACGGTTGAAGGCCAGTTCCGTGTCGAAATGGCCGCAGGCCGCTCGCAGGTCCCGAGTCCAGGTTTCCAACCCATAGTGCGCAGACTGATAAGTGCTCATGGCATCTCCACAATGGCTTCTTGTTTTTGTTGGCCAATAGTTAACATGTTATCTATATGGGCGCAACAAGTCCGTGATAGCGACTGTGGAAGCACTAATGATGCCAAGTATCCCGATCAGACGGCGCCCAATACCCGCTGCAAGCCCGCCAAAACAGTCAACAACCCTGCCCGTTGAGCGTCACTCAAAGGAATGTAGCGACGAAACACCGGCATGCGGTTGACCACCTCGCTGCCGCCGATGTGTTCCAGCCGCACCTGCCATTGATGCCCGCTCAACGCGATGTGCAGGCGCTTGAAGTCGAGCCCCATCAGCGCTTGATGCAGGCTGAGGTCGTCGTTCAAAGCCGCCTCGAGCCTGGCGAGTAAAGCCGGCTCTCCCGAGCGTTGCCGACACGCCAGCCCCGTGCGTCGAATCGACCCGCGGTGGTGCAGCTCAAAGCGTGCACTGCCCTGCTCTGTGGCGGGCACCGTAAGCATGAATTCGGTCATGACCAGGTGCATCAGCAGTTGCGATTCGGTGCGTTCGGCAACGTCCACTTGCAGGCCGGTATCGTCCAAGCGAAACGCTGCACGGGCAGGCCCGGTCGAGGCGAAACTCGCCAGCCCGAGGTTACGCCTAACATATTCAAGCGTGACCCCCGGCCGGTAACCGGCCGGCGCCCGTTGGGCACTGAACAGCTCAGACAGCTTTTGCAGCCTGCTCGAGATAAGCGTTGTGAACGTTACCAGGCTCATGAGAAAACTCCTTGGCCAGCACTTCTTCGACCGAAGCGGGCTTGAATGGATTGACCTTCTGCACCACCAATGTCCAGAACAACGCGTAGGCCGCCGTGATCCCGAGCATTACCCCGAAAGGCACATAAATATCCGCCGGGTTCATGCCCGGCGGGGTGATGAACCACATGCCCAGCAAGATGCCGACGCTGGAAAGAATCTGCGGCAACGGGAACAACGGCGACCGATAAGCCCGTGGCAGGTCAGGACGACGAATACGCAGGATAACCACCGACAGCGTCACCAGCAGGTAAGAAAAACTCCACGCACACACGGCGGCCAGCACCAGGTGCATGATGTTGTCGGTGTTGCCGCCGAGCCACAGCGCATACAGGCACGGAATCAGCATCGCCACCAGGATGCACAACAGCGGCGTCTTGAAGCGCGGATGCAAGTAAGTGAACACCTTGGGCAGCGCGCCATCCACCGCCATGCCGTAGAGAATCCGTGGCACGCCCGCCATCAGCGTGTTGATGGTGGCGGCGCCGGCGAACAGAAAGCCAAGGCCCAGCCACAACGGGCCAATATCCCCCATGACCTGCTCGGCAAAGCGTGGAATCGCCATGGGCGTGTCCAACAAGTGCACGCCGGTGGCGGCATCCAGCAGTACGTTTTCCACCTGGCGCTTCATCGCGGCGCCGTAGATGAACATGCAGGTGGCCACGCTCAACAAGCCGAAAATCATCGCCTTGGGCATCACCTTGGCCGAATTGCGCAGGTCCGGCGCCAGCGGCGTGACGAACTCGCAGCCGACGAACATGAACATCGCCATGCCCACCAGCGACAGAATGGTGATCAGGTCGGTGCCCACCAGCGACACGCCGAACCAACCCTCGAGCTGCACCGCCGGCGCCGCGATCAGGCCCATCACGCCAAACACCATCAGCGTGGTCCACATGCCGAAGGTCAGGATGATCTCGGCCCTGCCAAAGGCGCTGACGCCAAAGGCATTCAGAATGCCGAATACCACCACAAACCCCACCCCCAGCAACCACGAACCGCCGGCAGACTCCGCCAGGGTGTTGAGGTGCTCGAAGTTCACCAGGGCCATGACCCCGGACAGAATCGTCTCCGCCGTCCCGGCAAACACATGCACGATCAGGTACGCCGACAAGGTGCCGGTAATGGCAAAGAAACGGCCCATGCCGCAGTTGATGTAGTCGTAGACCGAGCCGGTGGTCGGCAGGATTGAGGCGGCTTCGGCAAAGGTGGTCGCCTGGGCCAGCATCATCACCACCGCGATCAGCATGGCCACCGCGAACGCGCTGCCGCCGATGCCGAAGCCCATGGTCGCGGTGAGAATCACCGGGCTGGCCATGATCAGGCCGATGGTGCTGGCCAGCGCGGTCGGAAAACCGACGCTGCCCCGTTTCAAATGCTGTGTGAGCCGGTCATTGATCGACATGGTACGGATCCTCGAAAGCGGATTTCTGAGTGGATGCATCGAGCCGTACAAGGAGCCGGCGATAAAGCCCTCCCCAGCCAGTCCCTGATCGAAACGGCATCGTGCGCAAAATCACTGTGCGCCTCACACGCGCTGATCGTCTTGCCCATGTCTGCCGTCGCTTTTGCAGCTGCCTGCCAAGGCCTACGGCTTGGCGGGCAGGATCAATTACGTGGCACGCAGGTGAAAGACTTACCCCGCTGCGGATCATCTTAATGCGTCCTCGACCTATTGGCTGTCCAACCACGCTGGGGAACGTAACAATGGAGCACACACAAAGAACACGCAGGTTGTCCAAGGCCGTCGGCCTAGGTATCGCACTGTTGGTCGGCCACTCTTCGGCCCAGGCCTATGCGCTGTATGCCGACGATGACACGCACCTGAACGCGGACTTCCTGGCCGTATACGGGATGTTCAACAGCCGTCACAACTACGATGGCACGCCGGGCGGTTCGACCTGGCGCGAAGGGTTCATCAAGTATGGGTTGAGCGGCGATCAGGGCCTGGCCGGTAACGGCACCGCGTACGGCGCGCTCAATTGGGTCAGCTCCGGCACCTGGGGCGACGGCGACGCGGCGGGCAACACCGATGGCAGCGAGCGCACGACCAAAATCGAAGACGCCTACCTGGGGTGGCGCTCGGCTGACCTGTTTCCGGCGCTGGGCAAGGACGGTGTGGACTTTTCCCTCGGCCGCCAGGTGGTCAAGATCGGACGAGGGTTCCTGATCAACGACGACGGCCCCAACCTGGGCAACGGCCCGGCGGACGGTGCGTTGAATCGCGGTGGCGCCTACTACCTCGCGGCACGTCACGCGTTCGACCGCACCGCCGTGTTGCGCCTGGGTGGGCAAGAGGGGCTGCACGGCTCGGTACTGTGGCTCAAGTCGGATAACCGTGCCCAGGCTGAAACCGAGCTGGCGGCGGGCACCCTCGACTACACGGGTGCCGCCGGTACGCTGGGGTTGACCTGGGTTCATGGCATAAGCGTCACCGACCAGTGGGCCAGCGATTTCCAGAAACAGCGCGAGGGCCTGAACACTTACAGCCTGCGCGGCGAAGGCAGCGCGGGCATCGACAACGCCAGCTTCGCTTTCGAATACGCCTGGCAAGACAAGGATGCAGGACCGCAAAAAGCCTGGTACGCCGAAGCCGGCTACACCTTCGCCGATATCGGCTGGGCGCCGAAGTTGACCTACCGCTACACACGCTACTCACAAAAATGGGACCCGCTGTTCACCGGACTCAGCACCGGTTACGGCACTTGGTTCCAGGGCGAAGTGGCCTCCAATTATGCCGGCCCGTTCAACAGCAACACCGGTGTGCATCACGTCGGTCTCAAGGCGACACCGCTGGAGAACCTGACGGTCGGCGAGTTGTACTTCGACTTCAATACGTTGCGCAAAAACGATGCATTGAACCTGGATGCCCGTGAGCTGGACCTGTACGCCGAGTGGGCAGTCAACAGCCACCTGATCATCAGCCCGCTGGTGGGCATTTATCAACCCAAGAAGGATGCCGACACCGGGGGTAACCAGGTGGGCGGCAATGGCACCAACCTCTATAGCCAACTGACCGTGGCCGTGCCTTTCTGAAGGCCTTCAGGAGCTGCGCGATGCAGCTCCGTTGTGGCGAGGGAGCTTGCTCCCGTTGGACTGCGTAGCAGTCCCATGGTTTGGGGCCGCTTCGCGGCCCAGCGGGAGCAAGCTCCCTCGCCACAGGTTCAGGGTTAATCTTCCTGGTGGTCAGCAGTGGCTGATCAGTTGCTTCAATACCGTCTTGAAGGTTTCGATCTGGTCCTGGCTGAACTCGGCGAATACTTTCTCCTGTTGCTCATGGGCGATGGCCCAGAGGTCTTCGGTCTGTTCGATACCGGCCGACGTCAAATAGACGCCGTCGTCGTCGGCCACCAGCCCTTTGCGCTTGAGGTTGGCCACGGCGTCCTCGATTTCCCGCACCGGCATCGCCACTTCCCGCAACAATTCACTGGCACTCAGCCGTGCGTCGTTCTCCAGCACCATCAGCATCCGCGCCTCGTTGGTGCGCAGGCCGGTGGACAATTGCCGGGGCTGATAGCTGCACTGGTAGGCGCGTACCGCCTGGGTCATCAGGTAATACAGGTTGTGACTCAAGCGCCCCTGAAAATGACTGCTGGGCGGTTGCCCTTCGTCGCGCTGGGTCATGCGGGTATGGGGCAAGACCATCGAATAAGCGCCCTGATGATAAAGCAGCGGCGCACGGCCGAAATCATCGAAGGCCACGACCTTGCCGATCATGATCCAATGGTCGCCGCCGTCCACCTGCTGGTATTTCTCGCAGTGAAACCGCGCCGAGCAATCAGCGAACACCGGCGCCCCGCCCTGCCCCGACTGGTACTCGATCGCGGCGAAACGGTCGTCCTTGGGCCGGGCAAAATTGTTCGAGAGGTCGATCTGGTCAGCGGCCAGCACGTTGACCGCAAAATGGCTGGCCTGCTCGAACACGCCGTGGCTGCTCGAGCGTTTGTCGATACTCCACAACACCAGCGGTGGGTCCAGGGACACCGAGTTGAAACTGTTGGCGGTGACGCCCACCTTGCGGCCAGAGGCATCTGCGGCAGTCACCACAGTCACGCCCGTGGCAAAGTTGCCCAGGGCCCGGCGAAAGGCGCGTGGGTCAAAGGTCGATTCAGACATGCAAGACTCCCGGACTGCGTCAGGCGCAGCCCTGATGGTTGTTATCAAAACGCCGGTTCAGATCATGCTCGGGTCGGGTTCCAGGCCCATCAGCTCGCGGCCGAGGATCTGCGCGCACACGTCGTAGTCGGTGTAGGCATGAGCGCCAGTCATGTGCGAATCGCGGAATAGGCGTTGCATTTCGTTGTGTTCGAACCAGGCATTGCCGCCGGCGGCTTCGAACAGGCGGTCCACCGCCTGGATGCACATCTTGGTGGCGTAAGCCTGGTTGGTGCGCCAGAACGCCAGGGTTTCGCGGCTGGGATAACGCTGCTGCTCACTGTGTTCGGCGTGTTCGTTCCAGGTTTTTTCGAGAAAGGCACGCGCGGCGGCGACCTGGTGAGTCGACTCGGCCAGGCGCATCAACGCCGGGGTGGCGGCACCGACGGCGGCACCGGTGTAGGCACGCACGCGGGTCTTGGTTTTTTCGCGGAACACCTCGAGCATCCGCTCGGCGACACCCAGGCTGACCGTGGAAAAACCGCTGGCAAAATAAGGCCGGTAGGGCGAGTAGAAAATCTTGCTGTCGGGGTACAAACCAAAGCCGGCGGACTTGCCTTCCATCATGTCCTTGGCCTTCTGGATGCGGTGTTCGGGCACCCGGACCTTGTCGATGATCAACGTCTTGGTGCCGCTGCCTTTCATGCCTGCCGCAAACCAGTCATCGCGTATCTGATAATCGCTGCGCGGCAGCACCGCGAAGCAGTAATCCTGAGTGCCCTGTGCATTGTTGCGGCGAAACCCCACGATCGCCCACTCAGCGTGATCACAGCCGCTGCTCCAGCCCATTTCGCCGCTGAACAACACCCCGCCGTCGACTTCCTCGGTGCGCCCGAACGGCGCAATGCTGCTACTGGCCGTGGCATTCGGGTCGGTGCCCCAGACCTCCTGCTGCAACTGGGCCGAGAACAGCGCCAATTGATGGCTGTGGGTACACAGCAGGCTCATGGCCCAGGCGGTGCTGGCGCAGGCCCCGGCGAGCAAGGCGATGCAGTCGGCAAACTGTGGCAATGACAACTCCATGCCGCCGAACGCTTTGGGTTGAAAGGCGCGGTGCAGCCCGATGCTTTTGAGCAGTGCGATATTTTCGGCAGGCACCTTGCGGTCCTGCTCGGCCATGAACGCGTTGGCCGCAATGGTCGGCAAGATGGACGTGAGGTCTTCGAGGAGCGGGTTTGGCTTTTTCATGGATGGCCCTGCTTATTATTGGATGTCCAGGCCACTGGTGAAATCGAGAAGTGGCGCCGGATGCAGGGCCAGTATGGTGCGAGCCTGGCTGGCGGAACATGCACCTTCCAGAGTCAAGATTGTACTTTTCATAGCCTTAACGTGGTCAGCCGACCGCAGGCACTGGCAGCCACAGACATGTCGCTCGGCAGCCACAGTCAAGCCCAGTGCGGTCACTGGGATTAACCTCGAGCTTTGCAATGTCTGCCACCAGGAAACCCCCATGAGCGATATTCCACTGCTGCCCCACGTTGAAGCCTTCCTCAGTCGACACCATGCGCTGTTCATCGACGGCGGCTACGTCCAGAGTCATTCCAGCCAGACAGTAGAGGTGATCAACCCGGCGACCGGCCAGGTCATCGCCCAAGTCGCCGACGCCGACCCGGTCGATATCGATGCGGCCGTGGCCTCGGCGCGGCGCGGCTTCAAACGGTGGTCACAAGCAGCTCCGGCAACGCGTGGCGCCGTGCTGTTCAAACTCGCCGACCTGCTGGAGCAGCATCGCGAAGAACTGGCGCAGATCGAAACCTGCCAATCGGGCAAGATCATCCAGATTGCCCGAGCCTTCGAAGTCGACCAGGCCGCGCACTTCCTGCGTTACTACGCCGGCTGGGCCACCAAGATCAGCGGCCAGACCATCACCCCGTCACTGCCCTCCTTCGCCGGTGAGCGCTATACCGCTTTCACCCTGCGCGAGCCCGTCGGTGTGGTGGTCGGCATCGTGCCGTGGAATTTCTCGACCATGATTGCCATCTGGAAACTCGCCTCGGCGCTGGTGACCGGTTGCAGCATCATCATCAAACCCAGCGAATTTACACCGCTGACCATCCTGCGCATTGCCGAGCTGGCGATTGAAGCCGGTCTTCCCGCCGGGGCGCTGAACGTCTTGACCGGGGGCGGCTCGGTAGGCAAAGGCCTGATCGAACACCCTGGCACCGACAAAGTGTCGTTTACCGGCTCCGTGCCGACCGGGGTTGCGGTGGGCCAGAGTGCCATGGGCGCCGGTCTGACGCGGGCCACCCTTGAGCTGGGCGGGAAAAACTCGGCCGGGTTCCTGCTCGATGTGGCGCTGGATAAGGCTGTCAGCGGCATCATCGAAGCGGGCTTTCTGCACTCCGGGCAAATCTGCGCGGCGGCCGAACGGTTCTTCGTGCATCGCTCGCAGATCGACGCGGTCATGGCCAAACTGGCGCAGCGCTTGAGCGCGCTGAATATTGGCTCGCCCCTGGATGAGCGCACCGAATTCGGCCCGGTCACTCACCGCCAGCATCAACTCAAACTCGGCGAGTTTTTCGCCAAGGCCCGCGCCGAAAACAACACCATCATTCACGGTGGCCACCTGATCGACCGTCCGGGTTGCTACGTCGAGCCGACGATCATCCTCGCCAACAGCGTCAACGACACCTTGCTCAACGAAGAAACATTCGGCCCCATTGCAACCTTCTTCCCCTACGACACTGAAGACGAACTGCTGGCATTGATGAACAACACGCCCTACGGCTTGAGCGCCAGCCTCTGGACCAACGACCTGGGCAAGGCCCTGCGCATGGTGCCCGCCATCGAGGCCGGCACGGTGTGGGTGAACATGCACACGATGCTGGACCCGGCGGTGCCGTTTGGCGGCAACAAATCCTCGGGCATCGGCCGGGAGTTCGGCAGCGAATTCATTGAGGATTACACCGAGCTGAAGTCGGTGATGATTCGCTACTGAGCCCACCTCGATATTTTTCGACTGGCAGGGGGCAGCGGGTGCAGCTCTGGCGATAAAACACCGCTAAAGTGAATGCTGTCTCACATAAGGAATTGACAGATGTTCATTGGACGACTCGCCAAGCTGACCGGCTGCACCCCGAAAGCCATTCGACTGTACGAGCAACTAGGCCTGATCAACGCGCCGGAACGTGAGGGGCGGTATCGCCTCTACAACGCTCACCACCTGGAAATCGTCCACCTCATACGCAAGGCGCAAGTGGCCGGGTTCAAGCTGGCCGAGATGAACCCGCTGATTGCCGCAAAAAACACGTTGAAATCCTTTCCGCTGGCATTAGCCAACCAGGCCGTCGACGACAAGCGCCGGCAGGTCCAGGACAAAATCACCGAACTGCAGGCGCTTGATCTTCACTTGATTGGACTCAAACGCGAGATGAACTCAATGTTTGCGCCTCGTCCTGACGCGGGTCTTGATAAGGTTGATGCGCCTGTCTGTGCAGATAAGCAAACGCTTGCTTCAACGCCACTTCAGGCGGCCGTGGGTTGAAACCCAATTCGTTTTTCGCCTTGGTGATGGTGTATTCCTGCGCCACGTTGTGAAACAGGCGCACCTGGCTCAAAAGCAGCTGAGCGGACTTGCCACCCCATTGCGCCCGGCGCTCCTGGAGCCAGGCCACGCCCAGCAGTAACCAGCGTGGGGCTGAGACAGGCTGGCGATACCCAGGCGCTTGGGTGTTGGCAGCCTCGATCAAATCGCTGAGCGGCGACGAACGCTCATTGGCGAGGATATAGCGCTGCCCTGGCCGGCCCTTTTCGGCGGCGAGTATCATCCCGTCGGCCACATCGCGAACATCCACGAAGTTGAAACGAAATCCCGGGTCAAAAGGCATCTGCCGCTGCCGAACGGATTGAAGAAACCCCATGGTATCCGTGAGGTAGCCGGCATTGGGGCCGACCATGGCCGAAGGCAATACCGACACCATGCTCAACCCCAACGCCTCCGCACAGTGCCAGGCCGCCTGCTCGGAGAGAATCTTCGATGTGTAGTAGGCGTTTTCGCTTTCCGTATTCCAGTGTGCCTCATCCAGCGCCGTACCATCATGACCGACGGCGGCCACCGAACTGACGTAGACCACACGCCGTACACCTGCCCGTGAAGCAGCTTCCAGCACACGTCGCGCGCCCTGGATATTCGGCTCGACAATCTCGGCCTGCGGGTTGCGCGCCCAGTGCCTGAACACGGCGGCCGATTGAAACAGCACCTCTACGCCCTCCAATGCCTTGTCCAGGGCCGCACTGTCCTGCAACTCGGCATACACCAATTCGCAGTCCAGCCCGGCAAAGGGCGTGTGATTACTGAGGTCACGAACGCCGGCTCGAACCCGATAGCCCTGGCTGATCAGCGCGCGCACTAAATTATTACCCAGGTGGCCGTTGGCCCCCGTCACCAGACATAAACCTTTCACAGCAGCTCCTTTTGTCAGCGCGCCAGCGTGGGCGCTTGAAAAAAGGGTACGAGGTGTCCCATGGGACAGAGTCAAGTCATTCAGTGCTCGGAAGACCAACCCGACTGTGGATCCATTATTTTTAGAATGGCCGATAATCGCCCTATTAATAACCGTAAAAAGATTGACCTACTAACCTTCACGCCATTTAATGGATCCATTAAATAAAAATAATCCATTGCCTGGAGAGTCGTCATGTACCCCAAGAACACGTGGTATGTCGCCTGCACCCCCGATGAAATCGCGCAAAAGCCCCTGGGTCGACAGATCTGCGGCGAAAAAATGGTGTTTTATCGTGGCCAGGAAGGCGCTGTCGTGGCCGTGGAGGACTTCTGCCCCCATCGTGGCGCGCCGCTCTCGCTGGGCTATGTCGACAACGGCAACCTGGTCTGCGGCTATCACGGCCTGGTCATGGGCAGCGACGGCAAGACGGTAGAAATGCCCGGTCAGCGGGTGCGTGGTTTTCCCTGCAACAAGACCTTTGCCGTGGTTGAGCGTTACGGCTTCATCTGGGTGTGGCCCGGCGATCAGAGCCAGGCCGACCCGGCACTGATCCACCACTTGGAATGGGCCGTGAGCGATGAATGGGGCTATGGCGGCGGGCTGTTTGATATCCAGTGCGATTACCGCCTGATGATCGACAACCTGATGGACCTGACCCACGAAACCTACGTGCATGCTTCCAGCATCGGCCAGAAGGAAATCGACGAAGCGCCGCCCGTCACCACGGTGCAAGGCGATGAAGTCGTCACCGCACGGCACATGGAAAACATCATGGCTCCGCCGTTCTGGCGTATGGCTTTACGCGGCAACAACCTTGCCGATGACGTGCCGGTGGACCGCTGGCAGATCTGCCGCTTCACCCCGCCCAGCCATGTGATGATCGAAGTCGGCGTGGCCCACGCCGGCAAGGGTGGCTACAACGCCGCTCCCGAACACAAGGCTGCGAGCATCGTGGTCGACTTCATCACCCCGCAAACCGATACCTCCATCTGGTACTTCTGGGGCATGGCGCGCAACTTCAACCCCCACGATGAGGCACTGACCGCCAGCATTCGCGAAGGCCAGGGCAAGATTTTCAGCGAAGACCTGGAGATGCTCGAGCGCCAGCAACAGAACCTGCTGGCTCACCCGGAACGCACCCTGCTCAAGCTGAATATCGATGCGGGCGGTGTGCAGTCGCGCAAGATCCTGGAGCGACTGATTGCCAAGGAACGCGCCCTCGAACCGCAACTGATCACGACCACCACCGCCTGAACAACACGATAACTCTGCGAGGACTGAACATGATCGATGTGGTGGTGGTATCCCGTAACACCGAAGCCCAGGATATTTGCAGCTATGAACTGGCCAGTGTCGATGGCCAGCCGCTGCCGACCTTCAGTGCTGGTGCGCACATTGACGTGCACCTGCCCGATGGGGTGATCCGGCAATATTCCCTGTGCAATCACCCCGAAGAACGTCATCGCTACCTGATCGGCGTGCTCAAGGACCCTGCCTCCCGGGGCGGCTCGCGCAGCCTGCACGAGCAGGTTCACGAGGGCACGCGCCTGGCGATCAGCGAACCACGCAACCTGTTCCCCCTGGCCCACGACGCGCGCCGCAGCCTGCTGTTTGCCGGCGGCATCGGCATCACCCCGATCCTGTGCATGGCCGAACGCCTGGCCCACGCGGGTGCCGACTTCGAACTGCATTACTGCGCCCGCTCCAGTGAGCGTGCGGCGTTTGTGCAGAGGCTCAAGGCGTCGCCGTTTGCCGAGCGGGTGTTCCTGCATTTCGATGAGCAGCCGCACACGGCCTTGAATGCTGCCGAGGTGCTGGCGGCGCCCGCAGACGATGTGCACCTGTATGTCTGCGGCCCTGGCGGGTTCATGCAGCATGTGCTCGACAGCGCACGCGCACAGGGCTGGCAGGAAGACTGTCTGCACCGCGAATACTTTAGCGCGACACCGGTGGACAGCAGCCTCGACGGCGGCTTTTCGGTGAAGCTCGGCAGCAGCGGCCAGGTCTTTGAAATCCCCGCCGACAAGACCGTGGTCCAGGTCCTGGAAAGCCATGGCATCGAGATTGCCGTGTCCTGCGAACAGGGGATTTGCGGCACCTGCCTGACCCGTGTGCTCGACGGCATCCCGGAACACCGCGACCTGTTCATGACCGAGCAGGAGCAGGCCCTCAATGACCAGTTCACCCCCTGCTGCTCGCGCTCGAAAACCCCGCTGTTGGTGCTCGATATCTGAGCCCCGTCATGTGCTGGGCAAGATGACCTTCATGCGCGCATCGGCGGTGGCCGAACTGAAGATCTCGGCATAGCGCAAGGTGGCATTGGCGTGTTCGCGCATGATGGCTTCGGCCCGAGCGCCCTGGCGATTGACCAGGGCATCGAACACCGAATGGTGTTGCAGGTGGGCATAGTTGAAGCGCCGGTATTCACGGGCCATGTCGTCGCGATCCACCGCCAACGCGGTCACCGAGGCGAACGGCAAATGATCATTGCGTGCCAGCGCATCGGCGATCGCCGGGTTGTGGCTGCCTTCGACGATGACTTGATGAAAGCGCATGTTCAGGTCGTGATAAACCTCAAGGTCATCCTCGGTCACGTAACCTTTTTCGAACAGTTGATCGCCCTCCACCAGGCAGCGTTCAAGCACCCTGCGCGCCTCGTCGGACAACCCCCGCTCGGCAGTTTGACGCGCCGCCAAGCCCTCGAGCACACCACGCACTTCGACCGCGCCGGCAATGTCGCTGGGGCTGACCGAACGCACCTGATAGCCGCGCCCGCCAAACGGCACCAGCAGCCCTTCCTGCTCGAGGGTACGGAACGCCATGCGCACGGGCATGCGCGACACGCCGAACAGCTGCGCCGTAGGAATCTCCATCAAGCGCTCGCCCGCCGCCAGCTCCCCGCTGGCGATCATCTTGCGCAGTGCAACCAGCACCAATTGACCGGGTTTACTCATCCAGGCAACTTCCAGAACACGTGGGCTGCCATAGTACCTCAAGCGTCTAGTCAGTACCGCAAGCACCTGGCCGCGTCAGATGAACGCCAGCGCTGCGCGCGCGCCGTCTATGGCGCCCAGATGCTGCGCCAGCCGCGACGGCAGGTAATCGAAAAAGAACCCGGCGCTTTGCAGCTTGGCGGCACGCAAGGGATCATCGTCGGGCAGTGCCCTGGAGACCCGCGCGGCACGCGCCCAGGCAAAGGCCAGCAACGCGACGCCACAGAGCTGGAGGAAATCCGGCGCCGCCCGATAGGGGTATTCATTGTCCTCGTGCGCGCGTTCACGTATGGCGCTCACCACACGGGCCAACGCGTCGCACAGGCTACCCAACGCACCGCAAAAGCCTGCGCATTCGACAGACTGTCCGCCCTGCCCGGCCTCGGCGCGAAACGCGTCCAGCAGCAGGCCGAAGGCGCGGCCCTCATCCCCCAGCACTTTGCGCAGCAACAGGTCATTGGCCTGGATCTCATTACTGCCCTCGTAGATCATCGCGATACGGCTGTCACGCAGGGTTTGCTCGATGGCGAACTCGGTGACGTAGCCGTAACCGCCGAACACCTGCAGCGCATGGCTGGCCTGCCGAAAACCCTGTTCGGTGAAAAACGCCTTGATGATGGGCGTCAGCAACGGCGCCAACTGCGCGGCCGACGAGTCCTGGTCATGCTCGGCCTGATCCAGCAGGTGCGCCGCCCAATAGCCGATGGCGCGCATGCCCTCGCTGGTGGTGCGCAGCTCCAGCAACACGCGGCGCATGGCCGGGTGGTAACGGATCGGGTCAGCCGCCTGGGCGACCACCTCTTCCGGCCTTGACGGCGCACGCATCTGCAAGCGTTCGGCGGCGTACTGGCGGGCGTTCTGCCAAGCCGCCTCGACATGCCCCAAGCCTTGCAGGCCGACATGCAGGCGCGCCGAATTCATCATCACAAACATCGCCGCCAGACCGCGATTGGTCGCGCCGATCAGCCAGCCTTGGGCACCGTCGAATACCAGCGAGCACGTCGCGCTGCCCTTGATGCCCATCTTGTGTTCAATGCCGTCACACCGCACGCCATTGGGCTGGCCATCGTCCAGCTGCTTGGGCACCAGGAACAGTGAAATGCCACGGCTGCCCGGCGGCGCATCGGGCACGCGCGCGAGCACCAGGTGCAGGATGTTGGCCGTGAGGTCGTGCTCGCCACCGGAGATAAATATTTTGCTGCCGCTCAGGCGATAGCTGCCATCCGCCTGGGGCTCGGCGCGACAGCGCAGCAAGCCGACGTCGCTGCCGGCCTGGGGTTCGGTCAGGCACATGGTGGGCAAGGTCTGGCCGCTGACAATCTCGGGCAAATAGCGCGCCTGCAGCCAGGGGGCGGCGTGGGCCTTGAGGCACAGGTACGCGCCGTGGGCGATGCCGGTGTACATGGCCCAGGCGTGATTGCTGGCGTAGAGCATCTCTTGCAGCGCCGCCTCGAGCAGTTGCGGCAAGCCCTGCCCGCCCGCCGCCTCGGCGCACGCCAGCGCGGGCCAGCCACCCTCGACATAGGCGCGATAGGCCTCGACGAAGCCGTCCGGGGTGCTGACCTGGCCCGCCTGCCACCGGCAGCCCTGGCGGTCACCCTGGCTGTTCAACGGCGCCAGCACGCCCTGACTGAAGCGCGCCGCCTCTTCCAGCACCTGGAGCGCGAGCGGCAGGTCCAGGGCCTCGAACGCCGGGCTGCGGCGCCACGTGTCGGGTGCCTGCAACCAGTGCTCAAGCACAAACTGCATATCGCGCAAAGGCGCCTCATAGCTCCACATCGGCACACCTCATCGACTAAAAAGGAATCGTGCGCTTCAAGCGCGATAGGCAGGGTTTTCGATCAACAACGCCATGCCCTGCCCGCCGCCCACACACGCGGCGGCAATCCCGTAGCGCAGGTGGTGCTGGCGTAATTGCCGGGCCAGGGTCATGACCAGCCGCAGGCCGGTGGCGGCCAGCGGATGCCCCAGCGCGAGGGCGCCGCCCTGGACGTTGAGCCGGCGCTGTCCAGCTCCAATTC
>Ga0209173_100181_pt1 | contig 55594 bp, 64 predicted proteins | sample SynthPrep_16_END_FD_187206 | JGI IMG/M metagenome (GOLD analysis project Ga0209173, IMG submission 187206) | Synthetic microbial communities from Ohio, USA - SynthPrep_16_END_DS12_MetaG (SPAdes) (version 2) | ecosystem: Engineered > Bioreactor > Aerobic > Activated sludge | place: USA: Ohio...
TGATCAACGCCCGCGCCGACCTCAACCAGCTCGTACCCTTCAAGTACGACTGGGCCTGGCAGAAGTATCTGGATGGTTGCGCCAACCACTGGATGCCGCAGGAAGTGAACATGAACGCCGACATCGCCCTGTGGAAATCCACAGACGGTCTCAGCGAAGACGAGCGCCGCATCGTCATGCGCAACCTCGGCTTCTTCTCCACCGCCGACAGCCTGGTTGCCAACAACCTGGTACTGGCCGTGTACCGCCTGATCACCAACCCCGAGTGCCGTCAGTACATCCTGCGCCAGGCCTTCGAGGAAGCGATCCACACCCACGCCTACCAGTACTGCATCGAGTCGCTGGGCATGGATGAAGGCGAGATCTTCAACATGTACCACGAGATCCCGAGCGTCGCGAAGAAAGCCTCCTGGGGCCTCAAGTACACCCGTTCGATCTCCGATCCCAAGTTCGAAACCGGCACCCCGGAAACCGACCGCCAGTTCCTGCGCAACCTGATCGCCTACTACTGCGTACTAGAAGGCATCTTCTTCTACTGCGGCTTCACCCAGATCCTCTCCATGGGCCGCCGCAACAAGATGACCGGCACTGCCGAGCAGTTCCAGTACATCCTGCGTGACGAGTCCATGCACCTGAACTTCGGCATCGACGTGATCAACCAGATCAAGATCGAAAACCCGCACCTGTGGGATGCCCAGATGAAGGACGAAGCGACCCAGATGATCCTGCAGGGTACCCAGCTGGAGATCGAATACGCGCGCGACACCATGCCGCGCGGCGTACTGGGCATGAACGCCGCGATGATGGAGGACTACCTCAAATTCATCGCCAACCGCCGCCTGACCCAGATCGGCCTGAAGGAAGAGTACCCGGGCACCACCAACCCCTTCCCGTGGATGAGCGAGATCATGGACCTGAAGAAGGAGAAAAACTTCTTCGAGACCCGCGTGATCGAGTATCAGACTGGTGGGGCGTTAAGCTGGGATTGATGGACGCAGCGCCTGATAGCAAGCGCCAACGTAAACGATGATGCGGGGCGGCTCCGCCCCGCATTCATCTATAGAAGAATGATTCCACTGAGATCATCCTAAAGGCTGCCGCTAGGCAGCCTTTTTTGTACACATTATCTCCCTACACAGAACTGGGATACCAAGATGGCATGCTCCAGAGGCGCCGCATCGCCTGACGCGCAAACGCAACGCCGACTCTTCGCTGCATCAGCTGGTTACTGCCAAAATCCAGGATGCTCCAACGAGCTGTTTGTCGACGCTGCGGGTAAAACCATCCACATCGCCGAGATGGCCCATGTGTTTGCGGCTAATAATGGAGGCCCTCGGGCTAGGCCGGCCCTCAGCAAGGCGGAGCGCGGAGCCTTCGAGAACCTGATCATGCTCTGCGCAAATTGCCATACAAAAGTGGACAAGGCGCCGGATGCCTTCCCTATCGAGATGATGCTTTGCTGGAAGCGCGAACACGCCAATAAACTCCAAGGGCTTTTCGGCGCAGTGAAGTTCGATAACCGCACCGATGCACGCCAGGTTGTGGAACAGCTCTTAGCAGAGAACCATGCGATTTTTAAACAGTACGGCCCTCACATTGGTGCCGCCAGCAACCCGGAAAGCGGCGCCGCAGAACAGTGGAAGCGTAAAATGCTGACACGCATCCTTCCTAACAGCAGGCGCGCGCTCGCAATCCTTGACACCAATCGCCATCTCCTTGGCAGTGACGAAAAGACGACGCTGGAGCAGTTCCGGCAACACATTGACGACCTAGAGGCCTTTCATATCGGAGGAAGCAGAGAAGATGCCGCTCGCTTTCCTGATGAGCTTTCCAAGATCCTAGAGGACTAATGAATGGGAAATAACGTGACCGACTGGGTCGCCGACAAGCTGGTGAGCAAGGAAGGACTGGAAATAGTCGAACGCACCTCTGAGGACTTTTTGGCAGTCAGATTGAAGGATGGCGATACGTTCTTGGTCGCAGTCTTAGGAGTGAAAAATGTGGTTGAGCTTTCGGACGTGGAGCCTCTGTTCTCTGGCGCCAACAAACCGCAGTTCGTAGTGAACATTCCGTCAAAAACCATGTGGAGCGGTGCTGCCATTAATTACGTTCACGCGGCATCTGCTGCGTTCGGAACACTGGGCGATGTATCTAGGGCCGCCTATATAGATGAACCAGGCTCATATCGAGAAAAAAATATGAGCTTTTACATTAATGCACTGGAACAACATTCGCATGTATCAAGCGTCTCGTACGTCTATGAGACCGTCCTGAAAGTTGATCGAAAATCCGGCCAGAGCCTCATCGTTGCGATTATTGATGCATACAATATGAGTGCTGAAGACATACGCAACGCCAGGGCCAACTTCGGCCACTTTGACATCGGCCTGAAGTCAACGAGCTACGGTTCAATCTCTTCCCTCGCGACTGAGGCTGCCAAGACTATCGGAGCAGAAGCTTTAATGTTTGGAGAGCTAATGGCGCGCCTAGCCAAGTGATGCGAGAACGCACAATCTCGAAACTTCGCACCCTTGCGACTTCTCTTGGAGAAACGGCAGAAGGAAGCGAGTGGCATATTTTCGGCTCAGTCGACCGGGATGAGCCGGATGCGGCAGACATCGACTTGATGATCCTCTGCCAAAACGACGGCCAAGCCGACGCCCTTCGAAAAGCAATCGACCCTGATGCGCTTTTACTGCCGCTTCATCTGGCCCTGATGACATTTGAGGAGGCAGCCGAGGTCAACGCGATCTGTGTACAACGTAGCCACGCCATCTTCCCATAGCGGAAAAGGGGAGATTTATTTTTCCGTCCCCCCTCCTCTACCGATTTCGCCCTTACGGCGAGTCACTTTCTCTTTGCTCGCGCGAAAGAGAAAGTAACCAAAGAGAAAGCGCGCCCGGCATCCGGGTTTCGCGGCGCGAAACTCCCCTCGCTCCGGCGCTGTTCCGAGGGTCGTCGCGAAGGGCCATCCCTGGCCCATCACTCCTCGTTTGGCATCCATGCCAAACGCCCCTCTCCACAGCACCTCCACTCGGCCTCCTGACGGGATTCAGAGACCGAGTCGTCTGAGCTGTCCGCGCAGGAAAACAAAAAGAAAAAAGCAGAGCCCAAGCATTGCGGCTTTACCGCAATGCTTGGGCTCCTTTGGATTCTGGTACGCCAATCTCACAGGCGCCGCCAAACGCCCCATCAGAAGGCCGAGTGGAATCGTTGTGTAAGGGGTTGAGCGGCATGGATGCCGCGAGAGCCGCGATGGGCCAGGGATGGCCCTTCGTCGGTGGGCCGCATCCGGTCGGGCCCCTGGAACAACGATGGAACGAGGGGACCCGACGAAGTCGGGCCGGATGGTAGGGGCAAGACCTTTTGCTTACTTTTGGCGGGGCCGGCCATCCGGGCGTCTGCCAAAAGTGAGCCGCTGTAAGAGCGGAACCGGTATCGGCAACAACGTAGAAGCGGCGAGTTCACGCCGAAGTGAAGTGAGCCGGCAGCCATCGCAATGGCGGATGAAAGAAGCGTCATCCAACCTACGCCTGCAGGCGACGCAGAGCATCACAGACTGGCTACCACGCCGAAACACTGAAGCTACCGGGCTGCCATGGTTGTTGATAGAAAAACACTGCAGCACACTGCACCCACATCGTAAGGAGACGACACCAAATGCCGAACACGCCCAGCCCAATCCCCTTGATCATCCTCGACGTTCAGGACGCCATCGACCAGCCCGTCTGGAATGACAAAAGTCACCCCGGTTACCTGGCCGTCATCCAACGCCTCCTGCAATTCTGGCGCTCGAACGGCTGGCCCGTCCTCCACGTAAAGCACGATGAAAAGACGCCCACTTCGAGCTATTACCTTCACGGCCCCTGGAATGGCATCAAACAGGAAGTCGCGCCGATAGAGGGCGAAGCCGTCATCATCAAGCATGAAAACTGCGCGTTCATAGGCACCCAACTGGATGCCGCGCTGAAGGGCATGAACGCAAATCGCATCGTGCTGACGGGCGTTGTGATTCACAACAGCATGGATGCCACCGTCCGCGCAGGCAAAGCGCTCGGGTACAGCATCATCCTCCCGTCAGACGCCACAACCGCCGTACCTGTAACAGGACCAGGCGGCACCCGCTGGGATGCCTCGACCGTATATGAGCTAACCCTGGCCATACTGGGCGCCGAATATGCTGAGGTCATGTCATCAGACGATGTGATTGCACGACTCAGCGAGTAACCCGGACACTGTATCCAGCGGTGGATGAAGAGATCTTCATCCACCCTGCGCACCGCTCGGATTGCCCTCCACTGCCCGCCTCGCGCCAATCTCAGGCAAAGTCGGCCGGCTCAGCCTCGTGGGCCTTGTGCAGCAGCTCGATGAATGGCCTTGCCTCATCGAGCGAATGAGCGGCGATGGCGGTGACCGGAATCCCCGGTGTCCATGAGTTCATCACGGCTGCACCAGCGAGCTCTTTCACACGCTCGAGCGTGATGACTTCACAACGCTGGGGCACGCCGAAGCGGGCAAGTTGACGCTGAACCATGCCCATCATGGTGCCTTTGAGCATCTAGGCCTCAGGCCAGATCACCGTCTCACCATCCCAGAAGGCCAGGTTCCAGATCGTGGCCTCACTCAGGTGCCCACGTCGATTGACGAAGGCAGCATCATCGAAACCCTCACGTATGGCCTGGTGCAGGTAATAGGTCTTGCCGATTTCACCGACATGCTTGATTGCCACCAGCGGCCTCTCATGCTCGATGACACTCAACCGCAACGGGCCTTGCGGCCCATCAGACGGCGCGGCCGTGCGTACGAACACGGCAGGTTCAACCTCCATGCTGGCGGCCGTGAACTCGCCGTGAGGTGAAAAGACGGTGACGCTCAGTGACTGGTCGCTCGCGCCTTCTTCGATCGCGGTACGAATGTACGACCGCAGCAACGCTTCAGCAGGCGCACGGTTGAAGAGCTTCAGAGAGGCATCGCGCAGGCGCTGCAGGTGAAGATCCAGCCCCTTGATTCTGGAGTGTCTGACCTGCATCGCAGTGAAGTGGGCAAAACCGGCGAAAACCAGTGGGTTCAGCGGTGAGGCGCTGACGGGTTGTCCATCGATGTAGGACGGATAGGGGGTTGGGTGAATCGCCATGTGAACGGCTCCTGATGGTGCTCGATTGATCGAGCACCTATCATCGACCCTGACAGCACTGTCAGAGTCAAGGCGAGGGAAGCGATGAAAATAGGTGAGCTATCCAGGCGTTCTGGCGTGAGCATCAGAATGCTCCGTTACTACGAAACCGAAGGGTTGCTGAAGCCCAAGCGCACAGCCGGCGGCTACCGCGATTACGACCTGGCAGAGTTGCGCACGGTCGAACGCATCAGGTTGCTGGGTGCAGCCGGCATGACCCTGGCGACCATCTTGAAGTTCTTGCCGTGCGTGAGAGGCGAAGGCCTAGCCTTCGAGCCATGCGATGAGCTGCGTGACGTTCTGCACGAACAGATCCGCGTGGCCGATCAGAAAGCGGCCGAACTGGCGCAAAGCCGCAAGATTCTGGAGAGTTTTCTGCAGGAAGTTGAGCGAGACGCTGTCATGGTTGTTGATAGAAAAACTCTGCAGCACACTGCACCGTCATCGTAAGGAGACGACACCAAATGCCGGACATGCCCAGCCCAATCCCCTTGATCATCCTCGACGTTCAGGACGCCATCGACCAGCCCGTCTGGAATGACAAAAGTCATCCCGGTTACCTGGCCGTCATCCAACGTCTCCTGCAATTCTGGCGATCAAACGGCTGGCCCGTCCTCCACGTGAAACACGATGAAAAGACCCCCACCTCCAGCTATTACCTTCACGGTCTCTGGAATGGCATCAAACAGGAAGTCGCGCCGATAGAAGACGAAGCCGTCATCATCAAGCATGAAAACTGCGCGTTCATAGGCACTCAACTGAATGCCGCGCTGAAGGGAATGAACGCAAATCGCATCGTGCTGACAGGTGTGGTGATTCACAACAGCATGGATGCCACCATCCGCGCAGGCAAAGCGCTCGGGTACAGCATCATCCTCCCGTCAGATGCCACAACCGCCGTGCCTGTATCAGGGCCAGGTGGAACCCGCTGGGAAGCCTCGACCGTATACGAGCTGACCCTGGCCATACTGGGCGCCGAATATGCTGAGGTCATGTCATCAGAAGATGTGATTGCACGGTTTAGTAAGTAGCCCGGACAACCGCTGACGGTGGATGAAAAAAGCGTCATCCACCCTACTGACCTTTACCCTTCTTCTTGGCAATCGCCTTCATCCGCGCCGCGGCCTTCTGCACGCAGGCCATCTTCTCCGGCCGTTTCATGCCCCGCCATTTGCGGATTTCCTCACGCGTGCGCCCGCAACTGACGCACAGCTCGCTGTTGAGCTGGCACAGCGACACGCAGGGGTTCTCAATGTCCTTGGCCACGCTTGCCCCTCGCCGCCTGCTCGACCGAAAACGCTACGTGTTCAGCGATGCTGGAAACGCTGATGCCCACTTCATCGAGAGCGGCCTGCGTCAGTTCCAACATTCGCACCTTGTCCGAGCAGGCGAGTGCGCGCTCCCTGCTCGCCTCGCTGTCGAACATCCAGGTTACGCACAGGCTCTGCGGAAAACGCTCGTAGTCCACGTCATGGGTCAGCCACTGGAAGCCGACGATTTCGCTTTTCGCCGTTTCACAGGCAAGGGTCAGGGTGCGGATCAGCTCGCGCTCGATGCCTGAGTGTTTTCGTTTCGGCGATGGCATAAGGCGCGTCCGGGTCGGCGTTCAGGGCGCGCCATGTTACCCGAGACGCGCCAAGCCCGGTTGCAGCACTGGAGTTGCTCAAGCCACAGATAAAGCGCCCAACGCCGATGTTGCTCGACCGTCAGCCCTTGGAAAATCATCACTACCCCTTAAACTCTGCTCCCCAAAGACCGCCGGTGTGATGCCCACCGCGCGCTCGTCATCGATCCATACAGGCCCTGCAGAACATGGCGTTCGACGCCCCCACCATGCTGACCCTCACCGTCGCCCTCGCCGTGGCCGCTGCGCTGTACCTGGCGGTAGAGTGGCGCAACGTAAGGGAGTCGCCCTTGCTGTTCTGGAGTGCGGGCTTCGCGACCATCGCCATCGGCTCGACCCTTGCCCTGCTGCGCGGCAGCGGCCTGATCCTGATCGGTATCTGGTTCGCCAATGGCCTGCTGGTCACGGCCCACTGGTTGTTCCTGCTGGGCGTTGCACGCTTCACCGAGGCGCGCTTCTCGCGAGCCTGGTACCTGATCTTCGTCGCCTGGCTGGCGATGCTGCTCCTGCCGGAGGGACCGCTGTGGTCCCGAGTCATGCTGTTCACCAACTCGATGCTGGTCGCCCTGGTCACCCTCAAGGCCAGCGCCCTGCTGCGCCCTCATGGCAGGTCATTGAGCGTGGGCGCCGTTCAGTTGCGCTATGTATTGCTGATGCATGGCCTGTTCTATGCGGCCAAGGCAATGACCGCCGTGATTCCCGGCACGCTGATAGACCTGAGCGCCTTTCGTGGTTTGATCATCCAGGTGTCGCTGGTGGAAGGTGCCATGGCCCTGATGCTGATTGCCCTGTCGATGACCGGCACCGTACGTTGGCGCCGCGAGAAACGCATCGAGCGCCTGGCCGCTCGCGATCCACTGACCGCGCTGTACAACCGCCGCGCGCTGGAAGCGAGAGCCGGCAACCTGCTGAAGGAAACCTCGCCGGCTCGCCCTGGCGCGCTGCTGCTGATCGATATCGACAACTTCAAGCAGGCCAACGATCTCCACGGCCACCTTGCGGGGGACCGCCTGCTGATCGCCCTCGGCGAGATGCTGCGCGCGCTGCTGCCGGAGCGCGCGCTCACCGCTCGCCTGGGCGGCGACGAGTTCGTCATCCTGATGGGCGATGCGTCGACTGAGCGCGTCGTGGCCCTGGGCGATACCCTGCGCCAACGCTTCAATCACATGGCATCGCAGGCTTTCGCCACACCGCAGGCCGTCACCCTGAGTATCGGCGCCACGCTGTTCGACCAACCACCGGCCAGCCTGGCAGCACTGATCGAACAAGGCGACGCCGCGCTCTATCAGTCCAAGCGCGGCGGCCGCAACAGCACGCGGGTGGATGACCGCACAGGTGGCGAGTCGCGGCCGACCGGATAGCGGCAACAACACCCAGCAGCACCGAACTGTAAGCCGGAGACGGATCATGCGCGCAGCCCGCGGGTTACAATCCACGGCCCACGTATTCTCCAGCGGAACCCATATCCCGATGTTCACCCTTGCCCACCTCAGCAGCCCGCCGCCCGAGTCCCTGAAAAGCCAGGTGCAGCAGATGGTGGTGGACTACTTCGCCGATGTCAGCGCGGTACCGCTGCTGCCGAGCAATCCGCTGTATCAGCTGTACCAGTACGTGATCGGCTATGAGCTGCATCTGCACCTGCAGACCATGAACGGCGAGGCCGAAGGCCCCGTGCAGTTGCTACTGGCGCTGGACGATGAAGACCCGGCCCGCGTGCTGGGGTTTGCCCTGTATCTGCCGAGCCCGGACGATGCGGCCGCCTGCACCCTCGCCTATTTGGCGGTAGATGCCGCACACCGCCGTAAGGGCATCGGCCGCGCACTGCTGCAGCGCGTGCTAGCGCATCGTCCGCACCTGGAGCTGGCCTGCGTGGCAGACAAGGTGCCGCTGTTCGAGGCCCTGGGCTTGCAGGTGCTGGCCGCTCAGGGTGCGCTGGTGGTGATGAGCAGCCGCGACTACCGCTCCAGCGGCATGGTCGCGGTCGCCGACCTGGCGCCGGTGTTTGCCTCCACGGAGGTCAGGCAGATTCACGCTTACCTGCTCAAGCAGCACGGCCAGCGCGCCATGCAACAGGCGGAAAAACAGCGTGACGCGCACCTCGACACGCTCGCCCTTCAGGCTCAGCAACTGGTCGACGAGCGCCTGCCCTCGCGCGCGTTGCATTGACTGGATCAGCGATGCCCGCTCCTTCTTGAAAAGCTGCCGGGCTTCATCCTCGATCTTTTGCAGATCCATGGGTTCAACTCTCGCTTGTATACCGGCAAATCGTGTCACGGATGCTTAGCGGGTGCTGTGGCTGCGGCCCCTGAGAACAGTCGTCACACCGAACACAATCCACCCGGCACCGCCATGATCCACTCCCGCACCGCGAGAATGGTCGGGTCATTTATGCGGCTCTCCGGGTACACCAGAAAGAACGGCTTGCCTTCCAGTTCCGGGCCGAAGGGCTGCACCAGTCGTCCCTCTCTCAGCTCATCCTCGATCAGTTGCCGACTCATCAGCGCCACGCCCTGGGCGCCGACGGCCGCCGAGACGGCGTGGGTTTCGTCGGAGAACACCAACCCGGCACTGACATCCAGCCCCGGCACCTGAGCCTGTTTCTGCCAGACGGCCCAGTCCATCGGCGAGGAGATCGCTGCCTGGTTACGAAAATGAATCAGCGTATGCCTGGGCAGCTCAGTCGCATCGTGCAGCCCCAGCAACGGGCTGCAGGCCGGGACGAAGGTGTTGTCGAAGAGTTTTTCCGCCACCAGGCCGGGCCAGCGGCCGTCGCCGTAGCGAATGGCGATATCTGCCGTGACACCATCGAGCGCCACCGGCTCGTGCGAGGCGTGGATACGCAGGTCGATATTGGGATGGGAGTCGCGCAGCATGCATACCCAGGACAGCAGCCAGCGCACGGCCACTGCCGGCGTGGTGCTGAGGGTAATGGCCTGTCGGCTGGGCGTCGCGCTGAGGCGTTCGACCGCGGCGCCGATGCTGTCGAAGGCGCTTTCCAGCACCTGCTGCAGTTCACGTCCGGCCATGGTCAGTTCCAGCTGCCGCGGCTTGCGCACGAACAGCGCGACACCGAGGGATTCTTCCAGTGCGCGAATCTGGTGACTGATCGCTGTGGCGGTAACGGAAAGTTCTTCCGCAGCCTGCTTGGCGCTTTCGTGGCGTGCGGCCGCCTCGAAGGCGCGCAAGGCGGAAAGCGGAGGGAGTCGGCGCCGGCTCATGCCTGAATTTTCCTCATCCATTGCGAAAAATATTGATCGTTTGTCGCCCGATTGGGGCGAGCTTAGCCTGAGTCTGCTGCTAATTACAGATGAATTCAAATTCAATCAGGAGACTCATCATGACCCATATTCTGCATCTCGACGCCAGCGCCCGCCCCGGCCTCGCCGGCAAGGATCAGCACGGTTCGCACAGCCGCAATCTCAGCCATCGCTTCATCAGCCAGTGGCAGGCGCGCCGCCCGCAGGACGTCGTCACCTACCGCGACATCGGCCAGAACCCGCCCTCGATCATCAGCCATGACTGGATCGCCTCATCCTTCACGCCCGAGCCGAAACGCGAGGCCTGGATGCACGACACCCTGGCCGAAAGCGATCGCCTGGTGGATGAACTGATCGCCGCCGACGTGCTGGTGATCGGCACGCCGCTGTACAACTTCGGCATGCCCGCCGCGCTCAAGGCGTGGGTCGATCAGGTGGTGCGCCCCGGCCGTACGGTGGATGTGGATGAAAGCAACCCGCTCGATCCCTATGTACCCAGGCTGGCCGACCGGCCGCGCCATGCGGTGATCCTCACGGCGCGCGGCGGCGTCGGTTTCGATGTGGGCGGAGAGATGGCGCATATGAACCATCTGGAGCCGAACCTGATCACTGCGCTCGGTTTCATCGGCATCACCCGCGTGCACCAGATTGCCATCGAGGGCCAGGAAGTCGGCGGTGAACTGCTTGCCGAATCCGTCAAACAGGCCTTGGGCAAGGTCGATGCGCTGGTGACCGAGCTGCAGCGTTCATTGCAAGCCGAGCGCGTCGAAGAGCCGGCGTGAGGCAATGGCCAGGCCGAGGATGACGCTGCCTCGCCTCAGCGTTTGGTGCAGGCAAACAGCGCGTTGCCGGAGCCGCCATCCCAAGGCGCCAGGCGCTGATAGTCGTGCTCCAGCACCTGCACCTCGAAGTACGGCGCCAGCAGGCTCTGCAGCTCGGCGAAGTTCACCGCCACCATCGGGTGTTCGTCATGCCAGACCTCGGTCTGCTCGGCGACGCTGCGTTCGATGCGCAGGCGCAGCGCCTGCTGTTCGCCTTCACCGCGGTAGTACCAGCCGGAGCTGAAGCGGAACTGCCCTTCGGCATGCTGCGCGCTGTGGGAAACGAACGAGGCATTGTCGATGCGCTGCTTGTCCACCGCGTTGAAGCAGAAAACACCACCAGCCGCCAGGGCGCCGTGCACGCTGGCGATACAGGCCTTGAGCCGTTCGATGCTGGCGCTGTAGTGGATGGAGTAGAGAAAGCAGGTGATCAGGTCCAGCGGCTCGTCGACCTGAAAACCGCACATGTCCTGCTGGGCAAAGCGTGCCTCGGGGCAGCGCTGGGCGGCGCGGTCGAGCATCGGCTGGTTGATGTCCAGGCCGCTGCTGACATAGCCGGCATCGAGAAAATGGCGCACATGCGGGCCGGTACCACAGGCCAGATCGAGGTGGCGCTTGCCGCCGTTGCCGAACAGCTGTTGTAGGCGCTGCACGCAATGACTCTGCGCGGCGTAGTCGATGTCTGCGCACATCAGATCGTAGTAACCCGACAGGTCGGTATAGAGGGCATTGCCGGACATGATGACAGGGGCGCAAGGACGAAGGGCGCGCATCATAGCTCAGGCCGCGAATGGGCAAAATCACTATCGCTGCCGTCGCTATGCCGGCGGTCTGGTCGAGCTCGACGCTCACCATGAACGGGCCCCAGCGACGCTTATGAAACAGCTGGAAGCCTTCTATCGCGGGGCTTTCGCCAGCTATCAGCCGCATCGATGTTCACCATCAAGCCAATGAAGTTCTCTGAAAAAATCCAGTGCGTAACATCTGCTCCATACCCAACCACAACCCCCTGGAGCACCACATCATGAAACGCCAACTCATCCTCAGCTTTGCTTTCTCCGTACTGGCAGCCAACGTATTTGCCGCTTCTTCCGCTCAACCTGTAGTTGCCGAAGGTGGCTCGGATCGTCTGATCGAAAACCGCGTTGCCGAAGGTGGCTCCGACCGTCTGATCGAAAACCGTGTTGCCGAAGGTGGCTCTGATCGCCTGATCGAAAACCGTGTTGCCGAAGGTGGCTCTGATCGCCTGATCGAAAACCGCGTTGCCGAAGGTGGCTCTGATCGCCTGATCGAAAACCGCGTTGCCGAAGGTGGCTCTGATCGCCTGATCGAAAACCGCGTTGCCGAAGGTGGCTCTGATCGCCTGATCGAAAACCGCACCGCCTGACACCTTCCCTATGACCTGATCGAGAACGTCGTATGACTCGATGGCAAGCGCAGCCCCACAAGGCCGGCCTGATAAGCCGGCCTTGGTTTTTTCAGAAATAGAAATCCCCGCGCACTGCGCGAATGAGCAGCCCCGTGTCGACCCCAGGCAATCGACCGCCCCGCCCCCGCTCTATGGTGAACGCCCCTTTGATCACTCACCGGAGCGCCCCATGGCCAACAAACCGATCACCGTTCTGCGCGACACCCAGCCGATGCCCGTCGTCGATGCCTGCAAGTGGGAGCGCATCGAAGGTGACCCGCACACCGTCAACCTCAATGCCTACACCTCCGAAGACGGCAGCAAGATCATGGGCACCTGGATCTGTACACCCGGCAAATGGCGCGTGGAGTACGTGAAGTGGGAGTACTGCCACTTCCAGGAAGGCTACTGCATCATCACCCCGGACGGCATGGAGCCGATTCACCTCAAAGCCGGCGACATCTTCGTGGTCGAACCCGGCATGAAAGGCACCTGGGAAGTGGTGGAAACGGTGCGCAAGTACTTCGTGTTCGCCTGACGCTGAGCTGACAGCGGCGCACCGGCTTGAAAAGCGCAGGAACTTGGCCTATTCACAACGGTCAGTGCTGCGCCGCCGACCTGGCGGTTCCCTCATCACGGACGGCCCACAAGGCCTTTCAGCAAGGAATCATTATGAACCGACTCAAACTGCCGCTGCTCTCCCTCGCCTGCGCCCTGCCGCTGGCCGCCTGCGCCGCCACCCCGGAGGCGCTCAAGCCCTACCCCGCCGCTGCCGACGGCTATAACCGCCATGTGATCGAGCTGCCAGCGCAAAGCAATGAGGCCGAGCACAAGGTAGAGATCATCGCCGGCAAGACCCTGGAAGTGGATTGCAACCAGCAACGCCTGGGCGGTCAGTGGCAGGAAAAGACCGTGGAAGGCTGGGGCTACAGCTACTACGAACTGGGTCAGGTCGGCCCGGCCATGAGCACGCTGATGGCCTGCCCGGACGGCAGCCGCAAGCAGGCCTTCGTGCGCGTTGGCGGTGAGCCGCAACTGGTGCGCTACAACAGCAAGCTACCACTGGTGATCTACGCGCCGAAGGATGTCGAAGTGCGCTACCGCGTGTGGTCTGCAGCCGCCGAAACCAGCACCGCACCGCGTCAGTAAGCCCTCCCCGACATACCAGCCCCTCGGGGCTGGTGTTTCAATCGAGTAACACCCATGAAAAAGGCTCTAGATAGCGGTTATGGGACTGGCTGCAGCGATAGGCACAGCTATGCTCAAGGAGCACTTTTCATCAGCCATCACTGCAGCGTTCGTACGTATCGGAGTTGCCATGGACATAGAGAGTCTGTTCGCCCAACTGCACACCCTGCCCAGCATTCCCAAGGTTGCGCAGGATCTGATCCAACAGTTCGACAACCCTGCCTCCAGCCTGGAAAGCGTGGCGCGTAATATCGAGCGCGACCCGGTCATCGCCGCCAAGGTGCTGCGCCTGGCCAACTCGCCACGTTTTCGCGGGGCCCGTGAAGCAGTGAGCGTCGAGGACGCCGCCATGCGCCTGGGCTTCAACACCCTGCGCACGCTGGTGCTGGCCTCGGCGATGACGGGCGCGTTTCAGGTCGATACCGGCTTCGACCTCAAGGGTTTCTGGATTCGCAGCTTTCGCGTCGCCAGTATCGCCCGCAGCCTGGCCAAGCAGCTGAAGCTGGACACCGACGCCGCCTTCACCTGCGGCATGATGCACAACATCGGCGAATTGCTGATCCAGACCGGCGCGCCGGATTTCGCCCGGCGCATGAACCGTCATCCGAAACGTGAAGCCGCGGCCCACGCCGCCGAGGAAACCCTGCAACTGGGCTTCGGCTACCCGGAAGTGGGCGCTGAACTGGCGCGCCGCTGGCAGCTGCCGGCGCTTATCCAGCACGCAATCGCCTATCAGGCACGTCCGACTCAGGCGCCCAGTGACGGCCGCTACGCGCGCCTGGTCGCACAGTCGGTAATCGTCGCGGAAACCATCGAGCTGGACGGCGTCAGCGAACAGGCACGACAGAGCCTGGAAGGCCCATTGTTCGAGGAAGTCGATCTGAACAAGCTGTTCGAAGCCTTGCCAGCGGTGCTGGAAGCAGACAAGGCGTTTGCCGAACTGCTGGGCTGAATAAAGAGCCTGTTCAACGTCCTGCGAGCCAGAGCTTTGAGCAGGTTCTTGGATGCGGCCCTGAAAACACCAGGTGATCTGCCTCGAGTCAGCGCCGGGCAAGCCTTGCCGGAAGGGAATTGACAACCACAACCACGACTGACTCCAGCCTGATCCTTAGCCTGGCTTCTTGCCGGAGTCAGCATTGGCCGCGATGGCCAGCGCCATGACGACCTCTCGCACGACCTTGCGCTGCGCAGCAGGCAGAGCCAGAAAGGCCTCGATCACCTCACGTTCCTGATAGAACTTGGGATCTTCCCAACGGCCACGCTGCTCGCGTACGGCAGCACCGGCCTGTTCGCCAAAGCGCAGTACCTGCGGTTCGATACGCAGCCACTCGGCAAGCACCTGCAATTTATCCTGCGAGGGTATCGCCTCGCCACGCAACCAGCGGGAAACCGCCTGAAAGGTCACGGAACGGCCCCAGTAACGCGAATTGAACTCGCGCTCGAGCACGGCGGGGCGATCTGGATATCCAGCCGCAATCATGGCGCTACGCAGGCGCTGGGCGAATTCGGTTTTTTCGGTCATGGACGCGGACGTTAAATTCCGCTTCCATGCTTGATTGAACAGTCAGTTGTATATTAAATGAAATTCATGGTTTCATCGCATTCGACAGGCCGTTGTTTCATGCACTAGGGAGGGCGCCATGACCAGTCCGATCAACCCCATCTTCGAAGACATTCGTCTCACCGTGCAGCGCGCCGCCGATGGCCGTTTCTGGTTCGTCGCGCAGACCGTTTGCCAGGCCCTGGAACTGGCCGACGAACAAGCCGCCCTGCTGCTTCACTGTCGACCGGAGGGCATTCTTTTCGGCAATGAGGAAACGCCTCAAGCCATGATCGACCTGGAGAACCTGCTACGCCTGAGCCTGAGCAGCACCAGCCCACGCGCTGAACGTCTGCGCAGCTGGCTCTGCCAAGTCCTGCTGCCGCACCTGTTCAGCAGCTCCAGCCTGCCCAGCTATCGACAGCTGAACACGGCAAACAAACGCCTGCGCGTACTCAAGTGGCACGACGACTGGTGGATGTCGATGAATGACGTGATGCAGGTTTTCGGCACTCGGTCGGAGCTGTTGGCCATGAGCGAGGACCCGTGCTGCAGTTGAGCACGACAGCGGGGCTCGCTCGCCAGGCATGCTGACAGCGACCGGTCAGCGCATGCAGCACTGCTTGTATTTCTTGCCGCTGCCGCAGCTGCATGGGTCGTTGCGCCCAACCTTGGCTTCCTCGCGGCGTACCGGCAGCAGCGGGTCCAGGTTCTGCTGCCAGTACTCGTAAAGCTCGACGGCGGCCGGTTCGAGCATCGCTGTGCTGGCTTCGTATTCGGCATCGGTCATGGCCTTGAGCGTCTCGCTGCCGCTTTCGTCACCGTGCAGAGTGATCAGCGCCAGGGCCGCCTGCGCCGACTCGGGCAACGCGTGCTCCAGCCAACCGGCAACCGCCGCACCGCGCAGATAGCCCGCACACCACTCGGAGACGATCAGCTTCTCGCCCTTGCCGTTGTTGTCGGCCAGGAAGATCGCCTCATAGTCATCTGGCTCCTCGCTGAGCATGTAGGCCGCCTCGCTCATCAGTTCGACGGCCAACTTCATGAAACGCTCACCATCCTTGTCGCTCGGCCATTGCGGCGGCTGGTCGGCCCAGATTGCCGAATACCAGACGGCAGGCGCGACCTGGCGCGGGCTGGAGACGATGGCGGCGAAATAACCGTCCAGCTCGCTGGCGGACAGGATCGAGTCATCGTTGCCGTACTTGAGCAGCCACTGATCGAGCTTCTCCAACCCTCTGTTGTCCATCGCCACGCCTCCGCCTGAAAAAGGCCGCTACTGTACCGCCATCGGTGCGTATTACCAGCCGTCCGGCATCTGGCGAGTGCCCACAGGCCGTCAGCCCGGTACAATGCGCGCCTTGCCCGTGTGCCAGCCTGATAAAAGAAAACACCATGTCCTTGCCCAAGAACCACCTGGAACTGCTCAGCCCTGCGCGTGACGTCGAGATCGCCCGCGAGGCCATTCTGCATGGCGCCGACGCCGTCTATATCGGCGGCCCGAGCTTCGGCGCGCGGCACAATGCCTGCAACGAAGTGAGCGATATCGCCAGGCTGGTGGAGTTCGCCCGCCACTATCATGCGCGCGTGTTCACCACGATCAACACCATCCTGCATGACGATGAGCTGGAGCCGGCGCGCGCGCTGATCCACCAGCTCTACGACGCGGGCGTGGATGCGCTGATCGTGCAGGACATGGGCGTGATGGAGCTGGATATTCCGCCGATCGAGCTGCATGCCAGCACCCAGACCGATATCCGCACCCTTGAGCGGGCCAGGTTTCTCGATCAGGCCGGCTTCTCCCAACTGGTGCTGGCGCGCGAGCTGAACTTGCAGGAAATCCGCCAGATTGCCGATGCCACAGACGCGGCCATCGAATTCTTCATCCACGGCGCGCTGTGCGTGGCCTTCTCCGGCCAGTGCAACATCTCCCACGCGCAGACCGGGCGCAGCGCCAACCGCGGCGACTGCTCGCAGGCCTGCCGCCTGCCCTACACCCTCAAGGATGAACAAGGCGGCGTGATCGCCTACGAGAAACACCTGCTGTCGATGAAGGACAACAACCAGAGCGCCAACCTGCGCGCCCTGGTCGAGGCCGGCGTGCGCTCCTTCAAGATCGAGGGCCGCTACAAGGATGCGGCCTACGTGAAGAACATCACCGCCCACTACCGCCGCGAACTCGACGCCATCCTCGAGGACCGCCCGGACCTGGCCCGCGCCTCCAGCGGGCGCACCGCGCACTTCTTCGTACCCGACCCGGACAAGACCTTCCACCGTGGCAGCACCGATTACTTCGTCACCGAGCGCAAGGTGGACATCGGCGCCTTCGACTCGCCGACCTTCACTGGCTTGCCCGTCGGCCATGTCGAGAAAGTGAACAAACGCGACCTGATCGCCGTCACCCACGAGCCGCTGTCCAACGGCGACGGCCTCAACGTGCTGGTCAAGCGCGAGGTGGTGGGTTTCCGCGCCAACATCGCCGAGCTGAAAGGTGAGTTCGAGGAAGACGGCGAGAAGCGCTACCGCTACCGCGTAGAGCCCAACGAGATGCCCGAGGGCCTGTTCCGTCTGCGCCCGAATCATCCGCTCTCGCGCAACCTCGACCACAACTGGCAGCAGGCGCTGCAACGCACCAGCGCCGAACGCCGTATCGGCGTCAGCTGGAAGGCTGAGCTGCGCGAGGACGCACTCAAGCTCACCGCCACCAGCGAAGAAGGCATCAGCGTCGACGTCGCCCTGCCCGGCCCGTTCGGCGTCGCCAACAAGCCGGAACAGGCGCTCGACGGCCTGCGCGACCTGCTCACCCAGCTCGGCACCACCATCTACCATGCCCAGAGCGTGACGTTGGATGCCCCGCAGGCCTTCTTCGTGCCCAACTCACAGCTCAAGGCGCTGCGCCGCGACGCCATCGAAGCACTGACCGCAGCGCGCGTGGCCGCCCATCCACGCGGCAGCCGCAAGGCCGAAACCGACCCGGCGCCGGTGTACCCGGAGTCGCACCTGTCGTTTCTCTACAACGTCTACAACCAGAAGGCCCGCGACTTCTACCATCGCCATGGCGTGCAGCTGATCGATGCGGCCTACGAGGCGCACGAGGAAACCGGCGAAGTGCCGGTGATGATCACCAAGCACTGCCTGCGCTTCTCCTTCAACCTGTGCCCGAAGCAGGCCAAGGGCGTGACCGGTGTGCGCACCAAGGTGGCGCCGATGCAGCTGGTGCATGGCGATGAGGTACTGACCCTGAAGTTCGACTGCAAACCGTGCGAGATGCACGTGATCGGCAAGATGAAGGGCCACATCCTCGACCTGCCGCAGCCGGGCAGCGCCGCGACCCAGGTGGTCGGCCACATCAGCCCGGACGACCTGCTCAAGACCATTCGCCAGAAGCCGGGTTACAGCCACTGAGCCTAGCCTCGCCTGTCCCCGGTAGCCCGGATGCAATCCGGGGGCATGCGCCTGTATGTCCCGGATTGCATCCGGGCTACAACAACAATCGCCAGCAAGCTGGCTCCTACGGATCGCGAACTAGGCCCGCGCGGCGCTCGCCGGGCTGAGCATCTCGATCTCGCGAATCTCGAAATCACGACGCAGGTAGTCCATGCGCTGGTCATGGAACTCGCGCATGTGCGGCAGCGCCGTGTGCTCGGCGAATGCCTCCGGCGATGCCCAGACCTCGTAGAAGATAAACAGGGTCGGGTCCTGGGCGTCACGCAGCATGTGATATTCGATGCAGCCGGGCTCGGCGCGGCTGGGTTCGACGTAAGCACGGAACAGTTGCTCGAAGGCCTCGGCCTGCTCGGGTCTGGTGTGGGCGTGAAGGATGAAGCCGTACATGGGTGCAAGCGCCTCGATGCGGGAAGATGCCTCACCTTAACGCAGCATTCGACGATCCTTTCATGATTTTCAGTCAACAATTATTTGACCGCTGCGGGGTGTTTCGCACGCGCAGGGCCCGATAACCTGCGGCCACATTTTTGGAGAACCCCCATGAAAAAGATCCTCCTGCTCAACGGCGGCAAAGCGTTCGCCCACTCACACGGCCAGTACAACAGCACCCTGCACGACGCAGCGGTGGCCTTCCTCGACCGCGCCGGCTTCGACGTCAAGACCACCTTCATCGACGGCGGCTACGACGTGGAAGAAGAAGTACAGAAATTCCTCTGGGCCGATGTGGTGATCTACCAGATGCCCGGCTGGTGGATGGGCGCACCCTGGACGGTGAAGAAGTACCTCGACGAGGTGTTCACCGCCGGCCACGGCAGCCTTTATGCCAACGACGGCCGTACCCGCTCCGATGCGTCGCAGAAGTACGGCAGCGGCGGGCTGATCCAGGGCAAGCAGTACATGCTGTCGCTGACCTGGAACGCCCCGGTACAGGCCTTCGAAGACCCGACCGATTTCTTCGAAGGCAAAGGCGTGGACGCGGTGTACTTCCCCTTCCACAAGGCCAACGAATTCCTCGGCATGACTGGTCTGCCCACCTTCATCTGCAACGACGTGATGAAGGTGCCGAACATCGAGCAGGACGTGGCGCGCTACGAGCAGCACCTGGCCCAGGTGTTCGGCGTCAACTGATACGCCGTGCTATCAGCGCTGCTTGGGGATCGTCTGCTCACGCTCGATGTCACCAAGCAGCTCGTCGAGCATGTCGCGCTTGTTGCGGTCGAAGGGCATTGGCACGTACCAAGCCAATACCCCCCAACCGTCGCGGCGATAGTCGTAGGACTTGATCGGCACGCCGTCCTTGAACACGGTACCGCGCAGGTGCTGTTCGTAGCTGACCGGCAACGGCAGCGTGAGCAAGGTCAGCGCCCCCAGCAGGACGACCCCCGTATTGGCGCGCTTGCCTGCCGGCTCGACGATCAGCAGGCTGTAGCCATTACGGCTGATGCCCTCGTCGAGCCAGGAAAAGCTGCCGGACTGCTGCAGACGCTGCACGACCTGACGGTTGCTGGTGTCGCCCTTGCGCCCCGTGGTGAGCATGGACACTCGCAGCCCGACCGGCACGAAGGGTTCGACCTGCCGATGCTCGAGCGGCGGGAGCGTGGTGGAGCAGCCGCTCAGCAGCGACAGCACGACCAATAGCGGTAAAACAACCTTGACGCAGTTTCTCATTGCGCCACCTCAGCCGACATCAGGCCGTCCTGCTGGACATCGCGTGCGAAAGAACGGGTGATGCGCCGCAGGTGCTCAGCGTTCGCCTCGTCGCCACGGTCGAGCAGCCAGAAATAGGCGCGGGTGTGATTCTCGTAGCTGTAGCGCTTGAGCGTGCGCTCGCCCTTGAGCAGGGTGAAATCCATACGAGTATCCGCGTCACTGGGCAGCGGCAACAGGAACAGGGTCGCGGCGCTAAGCAGCACCAGCGGAAAAGCAGCATGGTCACGCTCCTGCGTGACCTGAACGCGCACCGCATAGGCATCGGCCGGAGCCTGGCCAGCGAGCACATCCTCAAACATCCCCGTGGCGCGCAGGCTGTTGCGGATTTCCCCGCCCTTGAGCGGGTCGTTGCTCATGACATGGATGGGCGGCAGGTAGGATTCGCCGTAACGCAATTCGGTAGGCGGCAAGGTATGAGTCGCGGCGCAACCAGACAGGAATACGCTGGCGAGCAGCAGGTAACGAAACGCTTTCATGGTGTGGGGCGGTCCTTCGTCCGGGGTAGAGAATTGGCTGCTTCAGGCAGGATGAACGGTTTCGCCCGCTCCAGCTGCAACGGCAGCAGCTGCAATTCGGGCAATGCGGGGAACTGCTGGCGCGCGATGGCTTCGTCACGAGCCAGGCGCTCGCGCTGCACGAACAGACACAGGCTGCCGCTGATGCAACGCGAGCGGTACTCGCCGATGTAATAGGCCTTGCCGGCCTCCAGGCGCATGGGCACGACGAACTTCTCCCGCGCCTGCATCGAGGAGTAGTAAGTACCGTAACCGGTGCTCGTGGTGGAGAAGAACTGGAAGTCGTACAGCTCGTAATCGCCGGGCTTCAACGGCATCACGAAGACGCTGGCGCTGGCCGCACCGTCCTGGATGTCCTTCGGTGTCTGGCGTATGCCATTATCGATCCAGACTGCAGCGGCGCCCTCTTCCGAGCCGCGCAGACGAAACAGCAAACGCTGGTTCTGCGCTGTGGCGGCCATCACCCCATCGGGGCCAACGGCGCCGACCAGATAGGCCGTCGGCTCCCCAGGTGCAGGACTCAGACGGTCGCTGACCAGCGCGGAGCGCTCGGTAATGCTGCAACCACCCATTATCAGCAGCAGGCCGACCAGATGGGCCTGGAAAAACGTACGAACCATGCAACACCCTCAAACTAGATGGGTCGCCTCAGCACGAGGCGCCAATCGAAGGGCGCGGATTATACGTAGCCCCGGCGAGTGCTGCAGTGGCAAATGGCCAAACTGCGAAACGGATTCACTCGCCGCCGAACAACGCCGTCCAGTAGATGCCGGCGTCGCTCTGCGGGTCGTTGGCATAGGCAGCGCCTAGCTCGCTGAACTCCGGGTTCATGATGTTGGCGCAGTGCCCGGAGCTGGCCAGCCAGCCCTCGACCACCTTGGCGGTGGTATCGAGCGCAGCGGCGATGTTCTCACCGACCTTGGTACCGCTGTACCCCGCCAGTTCCGCGCGGTCACCCGGCGTCAGACCGTCACGCCCCTGGTGGGCGAAGAAGTTGCCGTTGGCCATGGCCCGGCTGTGGCTCTCGGCGGCGCTACCCAGTTCGGCATTCCATACCAGCGGCGCGGTGGCAGCGAAGCGCTGGTCACCGCATTGGCGTGCCTCGGCGCGGGCAGAGTTGATCAGCAAGAGCAGACTTTCCCCCTCGGTCTGCCAGGTTTGCAGGCGCCCACTGAGCAGCGGCCGTGCCAGCACGATGCGCCAGTCGCGATCCTGCTGACTGACGCCGATGTCGATGAATTGCGGATCGAGCAGCACGCGGCAGAAACTCTCGCTCAATGCCTGCATGGCCGCCTGCGCATTGCGCGGGCCGGAGAGCGTGATGGCCTGTACGTTGACCAACGGGTAACCAGCCGCGCTCAGCGAATCCTGCAGATCCGCGGTGCCATTGGCAGGCAGGATCAGGCGTGGGTCGTTGGTCAATGGGGGCAGTGGCTCGGAGGCCTGCACGCCACAGCGCTGTACCTCGCTGCGATAGCTGTTGATCGTCTCGATCAGCGCAAAGTCCTCAGCGGCCTGGGCCGCGCCGCAAATGCCCATCAGCAGCACCAGCAGGCAGCCTTGCCATCCCCATTTGTCCATTGTTGTTGTCATACCGCCCTCTCCCAACTAACGTCGTGATTCTGACGCAATTTCCGGCGCAGGATCATGGCCGGTTTCCTGGTCCCATCGAACGCCCGCGTACACTGGGATCGCGGCCGAACGGCAGGGTTCCTGCATGACGCCCTCTGCCGTCATCGAACAATTTACACACTTGCCTCTCCCGCTCGAGAACACTGATGCCCGGTTACTTCGCCAAGAACGAACAACATCGTCGCCTGGTCCTCAAAGCCTTGCTATGGATCACCTTGAGCGGTGGTTTGTTCTTCTCCGTGGTCAATCTGCTGCACGACAACTGGTTGCTGGCCAGTCTGGAGATCGGCTACGCCGCTGTGTCGCTGTATCTGCTGACCATTGTCGACCGAACGCGCAACCTGCAGCTATTGACCGCGGTTTACCTGCTGCCGTTCTTCAGCATCATGATTTTGGCGCTGGCTCAGACCCACACCAGCTTCGCGGTGTTCGCCTGGATCCAGTCGATTCCGATCATCTGCTACCTGCTGCTGGGGTTGCGTCTGGGTATGTACGGCTCGGTGCTGTTCGTCGGCATCGGCCTGTTCGTCTTCAGCCGGCGGTTTTCTTCTGATCAATTGCTGCAAAACGTCGAGATCATCGCCAATCTAGGTCTGGCCAGTCTGGCGGTGATGATCTTTGCGCACATCTACGAACGCAGCCGCCTTCTCAACGAACAGCGTCTGACCGACCAGGCCACCACCGATTCCCTGACCGGCTTGCCAAACCGGCTGAAGCTGGCCGAGGTATTCGAGCGCGAGCGTGCCCACGCGCAGCGCAATGGCACGCCGCTTTCGTTGGTATTCGTCGATATCGATCACTTCAAACAGATCAACGACCGCTTCGGCCACGAGGTCGGCGACCGCGCCCTGGTTCACTTCGCCACGGTGCTGGCGCAGCGTTTACGGGTCACTGATCTGTTCTGCCGCCTGGGCGGTGAGGAATTTGCCGTGCTGCTGCCAGGCAGCAAGGCGACGCAAGCGCGAGAAATCGCCGAGAGCCTGCGCGAACGCCTGGCTACACAGCCGCTGGCGGTGGATGAGACCACGCTACACATGACGCTGAGCGCCGGGGTGGCCTGCTTCGGGGTGGACGGGCAATCACTGGACGAGCTGATGCTGGCGGCGGACAGGCGCACCTACGCGGCCAAACGCGCCGGGCGCAACCGGGTGATTACCCGAGAGGACGTAGAGCCCGCTCTGGGCTGAACGGGTGCGGATCAGACGTAGATGCTGACCCCGCCCTTTTCCTGCAACCACTGACGGTAGGTCTCCAGCGAGTCGGTCTGCTTGTCGCCGTTGTGGCCGGAGATGCGCACACTGCCATCCATGCCGGCGTCCACCATCTTCTGCACCTGCGCCAGCAGCGTGGCGGCATCGTCGCGATCGAGCTGCATCACATCCGGCAATTGGATCACCGAGGGCGTCGCAGGCTGACTGTCGCCACTGCCCTGCACCGTGTTGCTGGGCTGCGCCGCGCCGCCATGCATCGCACGCAGCAGCCCGCCCTCACTGCGCGCCACCACCTGCTTGGCGAAACGCCTCAGGTCGGCCAACGGGTCCTGAGTGGCCTGGTCGCCTGCTTCGCCACTGGCTGCACTCGAGCGATTGTTGAGCTGACTGCCGTAGTAACTGAGCATGGCAGGCGTGCTGTTGTTGATACTGGTCATGAGACCTCCGCGAAATCCGTTCGCCTCATGCAAAGCAGATTCCGGGCCAGCCGCTGCAGGCCAGTCATCACGCGGGCTGCACACTCATTCGCGGCAGCGACTTGCCACCGCGGGGCAAGGTTTTGCCTGTGCCGGTCACCCCAGCAGATCGACCATCACCGCATTGCTGTAGATCAGGCAGCCATCCTCGGCGCTGTAACCGACCAGATGAAACTGGCCACGCCCCTCCTCGCCGCCAAGGTACACGCGCCATTTGCATTCGCTCAGCGGGCCGAAGCCGTCGGGCATGACCAGCTCCAGTGTCTGCATGTCGGCGTCGATCATCGTGTCTCTGAGCCCGCTGCGTTGCAGTTGCTCCTCGGCCTGCTCCAGGCGCAGGTGCTCGGCCTCGCTGACATAGAACTGCAGGGTCCCGATGGGGATGGATTTGCTGTCATTGTCGGCCTTGCGCCAACCGTCGATGCTCAGGGTGTTCATCTGCAAGCCTCCTCAGTGAAACCCTAGTTCAGGGCACATGCCCACTTACAGAAGATGGGACACGCCAAACGCCGAGGCGACTCCTGACGAATGGACGAACGGCCGACCGTTTGCTTGTCGAGGCGATTGCGCTAGGCTCTGCACCTTCATTGATAGGAGGTACTCCCATGGCCCGCGCCACTGCCCGCCACATCCTGGTTGCCAGCGAAGACAAGTGCAACGAACTGAAAGCCGCCATCGAAGGTGGTGCCGACTTCGCCCAACTGGCCAAAGACAATTCCTCCTGCCCGTCCGGCCGCAGCGGCGGCGACCTGGGCTCGTTCGGTCCCGGTCAGATGGTCAAGGAATTCGACACCGTGGTCTTCAGCGCGCCGGTCGGCGTGGTGCAGGGCCCGGTGAAGACCCAGTTCGGTTATCACCTGCTGGAAGTCACCAGCCGTCAGGACTAATCGTTCACTACGGAAGGGCCGCCAGTGCGGCCCTTCTGTTTTCCCAAGCCTTTTCAGCACCCTGTAGTAGGGCTCTGGGTTTCACCATGAAACGTGGTATTCGGCTCGCGTCCATCCTCCTGGTATTCATCTGCCTGTCGTTGGCGTTGCTGACCGCCTGGCAGGTCTGGTTCTCGCGTGAACGCGCGCTGCAAGAGCTGAACGTGGCCAACCTCAACCTGGCCCAGGCGCTGGACAACTACACGGAAGGGGTCATTCGCCAGTCGGAACTGGTGCTGATCGACCTGGCCGAGCGCATGCAACACAACAGCCCGGCCGTGCACGAACAAGAACGCTTTCAGGCACTACTACAGCAGCAGAGTGAAGTGCTTGGGTTGGCCAATGCCATCGTCATCTACGACGAGCACGGCAACCGCCTGCTGGCATCGACCCTGCCGCCAGGACACAATCTCAACGCTGCCGATCGCGCATTCTTCATCCATCACCGCAACGATCCCTCCACCGGCACCTTCATCGGCCCCACCATCAAGAGCCGTATTACAGGTGACTGGGTCTTCACCGTCAGCCGTCGCCTGAACGATGGTGAAGGTCGTTTCGCCGGCGTGGTGGCCGTGACGCTGGGCGTCGAGCACTTTCTGAGCTTCTTCGGCAGCCTGGATCTCGGCAAACACGGCTCGATGAGCCTCTCTACCGGCGACGCCAAACTGCTGTTTCGCCAGCCATTCCGTGAGCAGGATGTCGGCCTGGACTGGTCCGACTCACCCATCCTGCAACAGCTGCGCGAACAACGCGAAGGCACCACCGTACAGACCTCACGCATCGATGGTGTCGAGCGTGTCTATGCCTTCCGCCGCAACGATCGCCTGCCGCTGATCACCATCGTCGCACTCGGCCACGAGGACGCCTTGGCAGCCTGGCGCCGCAACGCCGAGCTGTTCACCGCGCTGATCATGCTGTTGCTGGCTGCCGTGAGCATCATTGGCCAATACCTGATCGTCGATATCCGCCGTCGCTCGCGCGCCGAGGCGCAATTGCTCAACGCCCGCGAGGAACTCCTTGATGCCAACGCCCGGCTGGAGGTCCTCGCCTCACAGGATGGCCTGACCGACCTGGCCAACCGCCGCAGCTTCGACCAGACCCTGGAGATGGAAATTCGCCGCGCGCAGCGTCGTGGCTCCTCCCTGTCACTGCTGCTGTTCGATATCGATATGTTCAAGCGTTACAACGACCACTACGGTCATGTAGCCGGTGATGACTGTCTACGTGCCGTGGCAGAGGTGCTCAAGCAGTGCGTACGCCGGCCCGGCGATCTGGCCGCCCGTTATGGCGGTGAGGAGCTGGCAGTGATCCTGCCGAACACCACACTTGAAGGGGCTGAAGCCGTCGCCCAAAGCTTCATGCAGAGCCTGGAACAGCGCGACCTGGAGCACCAGGCAAGTCCCTTCGCGAGGGTCACGGTGAGTGCCGGCGTGGCCAACCTGACGGCGGATCAGCGGGACAGCACGAGGCAGGCACTGGCGCTTATCGAGGCGGCCGATCAAGCGCTTTATCGAGCCAAGAACAATGGTCGAAATCGGCTGGAAAGTGCTGGAGTGAATGCCTAACAGCAGAGGTGACAAGGCTCGTGAAGCGGTTCAGCATCGCTTCGACGTCTCTGCCTCGGATGAATGGCCACAATGAGCAACAGCACCCAGCACCCGCTGCAACACCTCGCCCAGAACCTGCTTGGCAAGGCAATCCACGAGCTCGAGCCGGAAGAGAGCCATGTGCTCGAACAGATTCGCCAGCGCCGCCCCATCAGCCGCGATGCCGCCGACGCCTCGGATGAACAATCGTCTTTCGGCGAGAGGCTTTCTGATCGGGTCGCATCGGTCGGCGGCTCATGGACCTTCATCATCTGTTTTTCGCTGACCATGCTCGGCTGGATGCTGCTCAACACCGACGTGCTGTCGCACTTCGGCATGGCCTTCGACCCCTACCCTTACATCTTCCTCAACCTGATGCTGTCGACCGTGGCGGCCATCCAGGCACCGATCATCATGATGAGCCAGAACCGCCAGGCGACGAAGGATCGTCTGGCTGCACGCCTGGATTTCGAGGTGAACCTGCGCGCCGAACTGGAAATCATGCGCCTGCACGAGAAGATCGACCAACGCATCCAGCAACGCCTGGATCAGATCCTCGAACGCCTGCCGGAGCAGCCTCCGCAAGCCTAATGTTGATTCCGTAAACACCGCCCTCAGCGATATAAGTCGGTAGGAGCCGGCTTGCCGGCGATGCTTTGTGTAAGTGGGCTCCATACACCGGATCGCCAGCAAGCTGGCTCCTACACACTCATCTTCTCCGCTTAACTCACTGGCATGCGACAGAATCTGTCGTGTCGTACCCGCAACAAGCGTGTCAAACAGCCCCTGGAGCCCGTTGCCGCCAGCTATCGAGCAAGCGCCCGCCCCAGACGTTGATCAACAGCCCGGCCATGACCAGCGCTGCGCCAACCATCTGCAAGCTGCCGAGACGTTCGCCCAGCAGCAGCGCCGAGGAGCTGATGCCCACCACCGGCACCAGCAGCGAGAACGGTGCCACCTGGCTGGCCGGATAACGCGACAGCAGGCGGCTCCAGAGCCCGTAACCAAGAATGGTGGCGCCGAATGCCAGGTAGGCCAGCACCAGCAACGAGTCCAGGCTGAAGGTACGCAGCGACTGGCTGATCAGCTCCGGCCCTTCCAGCCACAGCGACAGGGCCAGAAATGGCAGCGGTGGTATCAGGCTGCCCCAGACCACCAGGCCGACCAGATTGACCTTGCCCAGCTTGCGCGTGACCACGTTGCCCAGCGCCCACATCGAGGCCGCGGCGATGGTCAGGGCGAAGCCCGCCAGGGTCATCGCCTGCCCGCCCTGCAGACCGATCAGCACCAGGCCGCTGGCTGCCACCAGCAGGCCGAACAGGTTGCTGCCGCGCAGCCGCTCACCGAGAAACAGGGCGGCGAAGAACAGGGTGAAGAACGCCTGCGACTGCAGCACCAGCGACGCCAGGCCAGCCGGCATGCCGACGTACATGGCATAGAAGAGAAAGGCGAACTGCCCCACTGAAATGGTCATGCCATAGGCCAGCATCCAGCGCAGCGGCACCCGCGGGCGACGCACGAAGAGGATCGCCGGAAAGGCCGCGAGCATGAAACGCAGAGCACCCATCAACATCGGCGGCATGCCGTGCAGGCCGACCTTGATCACCACGAAGTTCAGCCCCCAGACGACGATCACCAGCAGCGCCAGCAGCAGATCCTTGGGTGTCATGAGCACGAACCTCGGGTTGAGTGAGCCGGCATTAGAGCAGCCTCACCCCGCAGCAGACAGACACAGAGGCCGAGGAAAAAAGCCACACAGACACTGACGGCTGCTAACCTGCGCGCTTTTGTAGCGTTACGCCAAACCCATGACTCTGCACGATTTCCTTCTGTTCGCCTTGCCCGCGGTGTTTCTCACCGGGCTGTCCAAAGGTGGCTTTGGCGGCGCCCTGGGCGGCATCGCCGTGCCGTTGCTGGCCCTGGCCACTTCGCCGAAACAGGCGGTCGCGGTCATGCTGCCGATTCTCTGTCTGGCCGATGTGGTGGGCCTGAAGGCCTACTGGGGCAAGTGGGATATGGCCAACCTCAAGGTCATGCTGCCGGGCGCGGTGATCGGCATCGCCATCGGCTCGATGACCTTCGGTTTGTTCGACGAACGCGCCATCGGCCTGCTGATCGGCGCCATCGCCATCACCTTCGTCGGGCTCGGTCTGGTGCTTGGCAACCAGGCGCCACGCCCACTGCACAAGGGGCGCGGCACACTGCTGTCGAGCCTGGCCGGCTTCACCAGCTTCGTCGCCCACGCGGGCGGCCCGCCGGTGATGATGCACCTGCTGCCACAGCAGCTGGACAAGGTGCGCTTCGTCGCCACCATCAACCTGTTCTTCCTGCTGACCAACGCCGCCAAGCTGTTCCCCTACGCGGCGCTAGGCCAGTTCACCCAGGAGAATCTGCTGCTGAGCCTGATGCTCGCGCCCATCGTGCCACTGGGCGTTTGGAGCGGCCTGTGGCTGCAGTCACGAGTCAACCACCTGTGGTTCTACCGTATCGCGCGGCTGGGCATTCTCATGGCGGGTGTGCAGTTGATCTGGCGTTACCTCTGACGCCTGCTAAGGCTGCAACCCCAGCAGTTCGCGCAGCTCACGAGCGGTGGGCATGCGCGCCGAAACGCCGCTGTTGAAGTCGAAGGACTTGGCGCTGGCCAGCGGCCCGACGATCACCGGATCGAAGCCGGCATCGGTCACCAGACGCGCTGCCACCTGCAGCGCCGCCTCGTCATCTGCGGCCAGCGGGATGGCCAGTTTCTCGCCGCTGCGATGGGCCTGGCTACGCAGGTTGTGCGCGGAGATGGCGTTGAACGCGCGCACCAGGCGCACGCCCGGCAGAAACTGCTGCGAGGCCAACCCGGCGCCCATCTCGACTGCTTCCTCGGCCATCGGACCATCGCGACCCGGTCGTGGATTGCCGGCGTCCAGCACCACCTTGCCGGCCAGCTCAGTGGCGTAGTCGCGGCCGACCTGCGGCGTCGCGCCATAGGGCACCGCCAACATGATCACCTCGCCAAAGGCCGCCGCCTCACGCGGGGTGCCGACGCGGGCGCGCTCGCCCAGCTCATCGGCCAGCGGCTGCAGACGTTCGGGATTGCGCGAGGAAATCATCACCTCGTGCCCGGCTTCGACCCACAGCCGCGCCAGCGCGCTGCCGATATTGCCAGTGCCGATGATGCCGATACGCAAGGCGTCCGCCTGCACCAGCGCCGGGGCGCCGCCCAGCAGTACAAGCAGGCCGAGCGCGGCGGCGAAACGGTGAAGTAAAAGGGGCATGCTGAGTTCCTCGAGCGAATGACGACGAAGAGCAAGCATAGAAAAACCAGACACAGTGACGAGCAACGATTCGCAACAGGGTGTTGCCCGCCAGCTATGCTTGAAAGGCGATACCGCATTGCAGTCGGCTACATGAGCCGAGGAGGTGGCAGTGACCCGAACGCATCCCCCCAGTCAATGACCTACTTCCCGGAGACACGAGCATGAGCAAAAGCATGGATTCACACAAAGAAGGCAAGAAGAAACCGCTGAAAACGGCGCATGAGAAACGCATGGCCAAGCGCGAGAAAAAGCACGGCCAGACCCTGCTCGGCAGCCACTCACCGGACGCCTGAGCCCCTGCCTGCCGGCGCAGCCTCGCTGCGTCGGCACTCCCCTGGCGCAAAAACACCATCCGGGAAATTGCGCGTGCCGCCAGCGCCGCAACGCACTAGAATCCGCAGCCTAAGTGATCGTCCGGCCGCCCCTGCGTGCCGTGACACCCTCTCACCTATCGGCCAGGAGACCCCAGATGGGCGCCCAGTGGAAAGCCAAACCCAAAGAAGCCGCCGCCAATGCCCGAGGCAAGATCTTCGGCAAGCTGGTGAAGGAAATCATGCTCGCCGCGCGTAACGGCGCCGACCCGGACATGAACCCCAAGCTGCGCCTGGCCGTGCACCAGGCCAAGAAAGCCTCGATGCCCAAGGACACCCTGGATCGCGCCATCAAGAAAGGCGCGGGGCTGTCCGGTGAAGTGGTCAACTACGAACGTACCCAGTACGAGGGCTTCGCTCCGCATCAGGTGCCGGTGATCGTCGAGTGCCTGACCGACAACGTCAACCGCACCGTCGCCGAGATCCGTGTGCTGTTCCGCAAGGGCCAGCTCGGTGCCTCCGGCTCGGTCAGCTGGGACTTCGACCACGTTGGCCTGATCGAAGCCACCACCGAAGAGGGCGCCGACCCGGAACTGGCCGCCATCGAAGCCGGCGCCCAGGACTTCGTGCCCGATGACGAGGGCTCGACCCTGTTCATCACCGATCCGACCGACCTCGACGCCGTGTGCAAGGCGCTGCCGGAGCAGGGTTTCACCGTCAACTCAGCCAAACTCGGCTACCGTCCGAAAAACCCGGTAAGCAGCCTGACGCCGGAGCAGATGGAAGAGGTCGAAGCCTTCCTCGAGGCCATTGACGGCCATGATGACGTGCAGAACGTCTATGTCGGCCTGGCCGGCTGACGCTCATTGGGCGCCCTGAACCGGCGCCCATATCAGGCAAGGCTTCAGCCCCTGTAGGAGCCCCGCCCCGGGGCGAAGCTTTGCAACGTGCGTTGTCCGGGTTCGCCAGAGACGCAATCAGTACAGTGCTTGCCCCATGCCAACCACCCTGCATATCGCTGCTGCCTGTCTGTTCGACGAACGAGGCCGGCTGCTGCTCGTGCGCAAGCGCAATACCCGATTCTTCATGCTGCCCGGCGGCAAACGTGAAGCGGGCGAAGACGCGCTGTCGGCGCTCGAGCGTGAGCTGCTCGAAGAGCTCGAATTACAACTGGGCGCAGACGCCCTGCAACCGCTCGGCCAGTTCCAGGCGCCCGCGGCCAACGAGGCCGATACCTGGGTGCAGGCAGACATCTATCGCGCCGCCCTGCACCACGCGGTGCAGCCGGCCGCCGAGCTGGAAGAGCTGCGCTGGCTCGACACCACCCTGCCCCTGCACGATGACCTGGCACCGCTGCTACGTGAACAGGTGCTGCCGGCTCTGCAACGTCTGCCGTCCCTGTAGGACCGTCGCCAGCGACATCAAGAACCGCTCCCGGCAGTTTCTTGATCCACGACAACGCGGGTGACAACGCCAGCGATTAGGCTGCGCCGATAAACAGAACCATTCGCCTTGCCTGCAAACCCCACAGGAAACGAGGTTTGCCATGAGTATCACGTCCGCCCAGATCTGCCAGGCCGCCGACCAGTTGCAGGGTTTCGTCGGCTACAACGCCAAGACCGAGCAGTACCTGCTGCGTTTTTCCGAAGACAGCTTCGGCCTCGATGTACCGGCCGACACCATCACGCCCACTTGCGAATACGTCTGGCACACCGACGGCGAGCTGATGCGCCTGGATCGCCAGCGCCTGGCCTGGCTGCAGGAACAGCGCATCGATGACCGAGTGAATCTTAGCGAGCCGCTGCGCGTCTATCTGCGCCGCAGCGACCTACCGGAGATCCGTGCGGAGCGGCGACGCCTGATGCCGGCCTGAGATTCAGCGTGTTTCGAGGCATTCGGTGCGCACCAACCCACCGGGACCACAACGGCGGGGTACCCCCGCCCTACGACACGACCGCTACCCCGTAGGGCGGGTGCAACCCGCCATGCCGGTTCTATCGGGTGACGCGCCCCGCCTCAGCCCAATAGCCGCATGGCGACAGCACCGAGGCCTACGCCGATCAGCAGCAGTACGATCCCACCCAGCCACAGCTTGCCCGCACTGGCCGCAGGCGGCGCGGCAAGAGCGGCAGGCTTGGCCTGAGCCGCACGCAGCGGATTGGCCGCCGCCGGCGCTGCCTTGGCGCTGGCACGCGCCGGCTGCGGCACAGGGGCGATCTGCGTGGCGCCGCCAGCCGCCTTGGCAGCCAATGCAGGCGGCAGGTCCGCCACACGCATGAACTGGGTGGCATCCTCGTCGGGCGCATCACTCACGTTCACCTTCGGCCCGATCACCAGCAGCGTAACCGTACCCATCTTCAACTGATCGCCCGGTTGCAGTACCGCGGTCCTGACCTTCTGCTGGTTGACCAGTACACCGTTGGCCGAGGCAAGATCCTTGACCTCCAGCACGTCGTCCTTGAGAAAGAACTCGCAATGCCGGCGCGACAGCTCCAGATCGCTGAAGCACAGCTCGCACTTGCTCGAACGACCGAAGGTCATCGAGCCGTGGATATGAAACTTGCGCCCCTGGTGCTCGCCCTGGATCACCTGCAGAAACCAGCGTGGCGCGGCGACCTCGGGTCTGGCCGCGCTTTTCGCCGGATCGACCAGCTGCAGCTCGACGGCGCCCAGGCGCAGGCGATCGCCGTCGCGCAGCTGAAAGCGTGTACCGACGCGCTGGTCGTTGACCCAGGTGGCACCCTGACCGGCATCGCTCAGGTAGTAGTAGCCGTGATCCTGGCGGATCTCGGCGTGGAAGCTGGCGATTCCGGCATCGCCAAGCACCAGCTGGTTGCGGCTGTCCTGACCGATGGTCAGGCGTTCGTCGGTCAGCCAGACCGGCGCTTGGCGGTTATCCAGGAACTGCAGTCTGAGCATCGTGGTCGCCTCGGGTCAGTCGAATAGGTTGTTCAGCAAGCGCTTGATCGGGTTCTGCTGGGCCGGCTGCGCGCTGCGTGGGCGGCTCGCCGCCTGCCGCACGCGCTGCTCGTGGCTGTCATAAAGAGCCAGCAGCCGTTCGTTGTCCGGCTCGGCCTCGAGACCCTGCTTGATGTGCTCAAGCGCCAGGTTATATTCGCGCCGCGCATAGGCCGCCTCGCTCTGTTCGATGAAACGCTGCGCCACCCGGTTGATGCCGGCCAGGGCCAGCAGGTTGTCCGGTTCCCAGCCAAGCACCTGGCGGAAGTAATGCACCGCGCTGTCGTCCTCGGGCAGGATCAGCAAACCCTCACCGAGGCGTTGCTCGGCCAGGTCGAGATATTGCTGGATACGTGCCTGCAGCACGCGCTGCAGACCGTCGTTGGCCTGCTGGTTGTCCTCGTCCAGGGCCAGCGTCTGGCGAAAATAGTAGTCGGCGTTGTCTTGCGCCGGGGTCAGCAGGTGCCCCTCGCTCAAGCGCGTTTCAGCCAGCGCGAGCAACCCGGCGATGCGCTGCTGCAGCTGCCAGTAGTAGCCACCTGCGCTACTCATGGCTAGCAATAGCAAGCCAAGTAAGGCCCAGGGCAGCCAGCGCCGCCGGGAGGGCCGAGGCGGCAGGCTGACAGCCGGGCTCAGACGGGTCTGATCCTGATCGGCGTCCTGCAGCTCATCGAGGCTGGCCAGCAGCACGTGGCAGTCGGCGAAGCGATCTTCCGGGTCCTTGGCCAGCATGCGGTCGAGTAGCCACTGCAGCTCGCCCAGCGACTCCGGAAGCGGCGGCGCCTCTAGCTGCAATTGATTCATCAGGGTCTGGGTGTAGTTGCCGCCGCGAAAGGGGTTATGCCCGCTGAGCATCTCCAGCAGGATCACGCCCAGGCTGTAGATGTCGCTGCGTGCGTCCAGCGCCTGACACTGCGCCTGCTCGGGGCTGCTGTAGGCCGGGCTGCCGACGGCTATGCCGGACTGGGTCAGTTCGCTGTCGAGCTGCAGCTCCTTGGCCACGCCAAAGTCGCTGAGCACGGCGGTGCCATCGTCGCGAAAGAGGATGTTGCCGGGCTTGATGTCGCGGTGCACCAGGCCCTTGTCGTGTACCAGTGCCAAGGCGCTGGCGATCTGCCGGACGATACGCAGCGCACGCGCCGGCTCCAGGCGCTGGCCCTTGTACTGGGCCAGATCACCGCCCGCCAGGTACTCCATGGCGAGAAAATGGCGGCCGTCGTCCAGTTGGTCGATACGGTAGATGGTGATGATCGAGGGATGCTGCAGGGAGGCGACGGTATGGCCTTCCTTGATGAAGCGCTGGGTGAAGGCTGCGTCCTCGCGGTGCAGCAGCACCTTGAGCGCCACCTGGCGCTGCAGCGCCTGCTCGGTAGCCAGATAGACCTCGGCCATGCCGCCTGTGCCCAGGCGGTGATGAATGCTGTAACCGGGTACGCTGATGGAAGGCTGACTCATGCGGCTCGACTGGCGCTCAGGGTTGAAGGGATTTGAACAGCTTGCGCAGCAGGCCGGGGGTCGGCGCTTCGCGGGGTTCGGTAGTCGGGCCAAGGCCCAGGACGATGCAGCTGATATTGTCTCTGCCGCCATGGCTATTTGCCAGCCCCACCAGGTGCTCGACCATCGCCTCCAGCGTGTCCGCTTCGGCGCAACAGCGCTGGATGGCAGCGTCGTCCAGCTCGTTGGTTAGCCCGTCGCTGCACAGCAGCAGCAGTTCGTCCGGCGCCAGTCGGACCCGCAGCAGACCGACTTCAGGCGCCTGCCCGACCTGCCCCAGGCACTGCAGAATCACGTTGCGGCGCGGGTGCTCACGCGCCTCCTCGGCGCTCATCCGGCCAACGTCGACCATGGCCTGGACCCAGCTGTGGTCGTGACTGAGCTGCTCGATATGTTCGCTGCCGATGCGATAGGCGCGGCTGTCGCCGACCCAGGCCAGTTCGAACTCATCCCCGTCCAGGCGCACGGCAACCAGGGTGCTGCCCATGCCAGCCTCGCCCGCAACGGGCTGCGCCGCCGCTACGATTGCCAGATGGGCGGCCTGCACCGCTGCAGGCAGCTCCTCGCCCTGTTGCACGGCGCCCACCAGTTCCTCCAGCGCCAGGGCACTGGCCACCTCGCCACGCGCGTGCCCGCCCATGCCATCGGCCAGCGCCCACAGCCCCAGATCGGGACGGCAGGCCAGGGCATCCTCGTTATGCGTGCGTACCTGGCCGGCAACGCTCTGCGCAGCGAACACCACGGATACAGGGGAAGGCTGAGACACGCGGCGAATCCTTGAGCAAAATGCGATTGCCCATGATGCGGCGACGCGAACGGGCTGTCACCGCCCGCAAGGCCGTAAATGCGCAACCGTTAACCAAAATGCGATGCTTAAATAAGTCGCCAGATCCTTCCCGCATGCCCCCATGATCACACCGCGCTTTCGCCATCTGCCCCTCCAGTTGCGACCGCTGGTCGACAAGTTCTACCGCGACCACCGCTCGCCGATGCGCAGCCAGGCGGGGGATGAACTGTGGGTGGCGCAAAGCGCCAGCGAGATCGTCGCCGCCCTGAGCCTTCGCCCTATGGCGGGTGGGCAGTGGCTGACCGGCCTGTTCGTCGCCCCTGCGCTGCGACGCCAAGGCGTGGCGGCAGCGCTGCTCAGCCACAGCCTGGCGCTGCATCCCGAGCCCGTCTGGCTGTTCTGTCATCCCGAGCTGCGCAGCTTCTATCAGCGCCTGGGCTTCGAGGACTGTCCAAGCCTGCCGACCGAGCTGGCCGTGCGGCTGACCCGCTATCAGCGCAACAAATCGCTTGTCTCGCTGCGCATCCACTGAGCAGCCTGTCGGTCTGGGCGAAAATACTGGCACTTTGCTCAGGAATGCCCCTTGCCATTAGCGGTCAAAGCTCTGCATGCTTGGTCCATAACAACGAAAAGAAACGCTATGGCTACCCAGACCGCTCGCTTGCTGAAGCGCCTGCGCAACGATTTCCAGCTATCGATCATCACCCTGATGGGGCTGTTCGGGGTCATCGGCATCTCGCCTTATGCCGTCTACCGCCTGCTACATGGCAACTACCTGGTCGGTATCGCCGACACCGTCATCGTCTTTTCCACACTGTTCGCCGTGCTCTATGCCTGGGTCACCCGCGACACGGTCAAGCCCGGTATCTACCTGGCGGCCGTGTTCTCTGTCGGCGCCACGCTGATCGCCATCAACCTGGGGGTCAACGGCCTGTTCTGGATCTATCCGCTGATCCTCTTCAACTTCTTCATGGTCACCCCCGGCAAGGCCCTGCTGGCCACTGCGCTGGTGCTGGTCAGCCTGGTCAGCCACGCTCTGCTGGTACCTGGCAGCGTGTTCGAAAGCCACTACCAGATGGTGTCGTTCCTGGTCACCTGCATGATGGCCAGCGTGCTCAGCTTCATCTTCGCCTTCCGCACCCGCAACCAGCGCGATCAGCTGCAATCGCTGGCCATTCATGACCCGCTGACCGGCGCACGCAACCGCCGGGCGATGAACGAAGAACTGAAGATCGCCATGGCCAGCCATCGCCGCCACAGCGACAGCTACGGCTTGCTGGTGATGGATCTGGATCACTTCAAGCAGATCAACGACCGCTTCGGTCATCACGTCGGCGACCAGGTGCTGGTGGCCTTCGTCGAGCTGATCAAGCGCTGCTCACGCAAGGAAGATCGCTTGTTCCGCTTTGGTGGCGAGGAGTTTCTCCTGCTGCTGCCCAACACCGAGCTGACGGGCCTGCAGGCCGCGGCGCAGAATCTGCTCAGTTGGGTCGCGCAGGAGCTCAAAAGCCCAGGCGGCGCGGTAACCGTCTCCATCGGCGGCGCCATTCTGCACAGTGGCGAGCACTGGGAAGGCTGGCTGCAGCGCGCCGATGAATGCCTGTATCGCGCCAAGAGCGAGGGGCGCAATCGTGCAGTGATCGCCGATGCCCCGAGCGGCCCAAACAAGACTGCCGCTAGCCACTGAGGCGTCAGCGGCTGCGCTGTTGTTGATAACTACCACTGCCGGGCTGGCGCTCGATGATCAGCCCGCCCGGATATTCGGTGCTCTGGCGAATGCCCCCACGGCTTTCGCTGGAATAGCTGCCATAACTGCTTTCCTGACGCACACTACCCTGCGGCAGACGCTGGCCACCGTAGAGATTGTGCTGCTGATAACTGGACGAGCCCGAGACGCTGCCACTGGCCCCTGGGCTGACGTAGCTCTTGGGAATGACGCGAATGGTCTGCGGCTGATCAGCGAACGCAGCGCCGACGAACGCCGTCGCCAGGATCAATACGAGGGAACGAATGAACATGAACAACTCCCATCTGAGTCAGGGCCAGACGTCACGCGCCTGAGCCGAAAATCATCATCACATTGGCTTTGACAGCAACGCGAGGGAATTTTCAGCGCTGATACGACAAAGGGTCAGCCGAAGCTGACCCTTTGCTGGAAATGGTGCCGGAGATAGGAATCGAACCTACGACCTTCGCGTTACGAGTGCGCTGCTCTACCGACTGAGCTACACCGGCGGGAAAACCTCGGCATTATGCGAGTTGCCACGCTCGCGCTCAAGTCGCTGCGACGTCAGTTGTCGAGCAGTTCGATGCGGTCGTCGTGGATGCGGATCAAGCCCTGCTTGTAGAGGCCGCCGATGGCCTTCTTGAAGTTGCCCTTGCTGACCCGGAAATGCTCGGAGATCAGTTCCGGCGGACTCTTGTCACCCAGTGCCAGCACACCGCCCTGCGCACGCAGTCGTTCGATGATCTGCTCGGCCAGGCCACTGGCGGCTTCGTGACCGATGGGCTGCAGGCTCAGGCTGATCTTGCCGTCGGCACGCAGTTCCTTGATGTAGCCCTTCTCGCGCATGCCGCTGCGGATGAACTTGAACAGCTCGTTCTTGTGGATCAGGCCCCAGTGCTTGCCGTCGATGATGGCCTTGAAACCGAGGTCGGTACGTTCGACCACCAGCAGGTCGACTTCCTGGCCGACCTGGTAGTTGGCCGGCACCTTGTCCAGGTGGCGGTCCAGGCGTGCGGTGGCGGTAAGGCGGCGGGTGCGCTTGTCCAGGTAAAGGTAGATCACGCAGTAGTCGCCGATCTGCAGCGGACGCTTCTCTTCGGAATGCGGCAGCAGCAGATCCTTGGGCAGGCCCCAGTCGAAGAACAGGCCGACGCGGTTGATATCCACCACCTTGAGGCTGGCGAACTCACCGAGCTGGATCTTCGGTTTCAACGTGGTGGCAATCAGCTTGTCTTCGCTGTCGAGGTAGAGAAACACGTTGAGCCAGTCATCGACTTCGCTCGGCGTGTCCTTGGGGATGTAGCGCTTGGGCAGGAGGATTTCGCCATCCGCACCACCGTCCAGGTACAGACCGAAGTCGGTGTGCTTGACCACCTGCAAAGAATTCATCCGCCCAATCAAGGCCATCGCGTTTCACCTCACCAAAACAGCCGGCCATTCTACCCGAGTTAATCCGCGACCGGGCCGACGTCGTAGCGAATCGACGGCCGGTCGAATGGTGGTGTAAGTGACTGGGAAACAAGCCATAAGTCGCCGCGAAAAGCTGGCCAGGCGCAGCCTTATGCTATTCACCAGGGCGATTAACCAAGCAGAAAGGGGCTGCTTGAGGCATAATGGCCGGCCGCCCTTCTGAAAGAGATCAAGGTCATGGCCACCCTGCGCGTGAAGTCCTCCTCCAGCAAAGTCAGCAAACCCGCCCCAGCCGTGGAAACCCGCGAGTCCATCGAGGCGCAGATTGCTGCCTTCCTGCAGGGCGGCGGCGAGATCCAGCAGATCGCCAAGGGCGTCAGCGGCCAGACTTACGGCGGCACGCGCCAGATCACCATCAGCAAGAAGTGATCGCTTCGGGTGCGCATCGCGCACCCAGCCCCTCCTGCTTTACCCGCTACTCGCTCGCCAGCCCCAGGCGCAGCAACTGCCCCTTCGGCGCATCCGTCAGCACGTAGATATAACCGTCCGGCCCCTGCCGTACGTCGCGTACCCGTGCGTTCAGGGACTCCAGCAAACGCTCCTCATGCACGATCTTGTCGCCATCGAGCTGCAGTCGGATGAGCGCCTGGCCGGAAAGTGCGCCGATGAACAGGTTGTGCTGCCAGGCCGGGAAACGCTCTGCATCGTAGAAGGCCATGCCGCTGATGGCCGGTGATTTTTCCCAGACGTGATGCGGCGGCTCGGTACCAGCCACGGTTTTGCCCTTGGCCTCGGGAATCGCCAGCATCGAATAGTTGACCCCATGCGTCGCCAGCGGCCAGCCGTAGTTCTTGCCCGCTTCGGGAACGTTGATTTCGTCGCCGCCACGCGGGCCATGCTCATGGGTCCACAAGCGGCCACTCCAGGGGTTGAGCGCCGCACCCTGCTGGTTGCGATGGCCGTAGGACCAGATTTCCTCACGCGCGCCGTCGCGGCTGACGAAGGGGTTGTCCTCGGGGATGCGCCCGTCCGGGAAGATGCGCACCAGCTTGCCCTGCAGCTTGTCGAGGTCCTGCGCGGTGGGGCGATTGTTGTTGTCGCCCAGGGCGATGAACAGATGACCATCGCGGTCGAACACCAGGCGCGAGCCAAAGTGCGTGCCACTGGACAGCTTGGGCTGCTGGCGGAAGATCACCTCGAAGCCTTCCAACGCCGTGGCGTCAGCCGACAGCTTGCCGCGCCCGACGGCCGTACCTGCCGCGCCGTCGCCCTCCTCGGCATAGGACAGATAGACCAGGCGGTCCTCGGCGAAATCAGGCGACAGCACCACGTCGAGCAAGCCGCCCTGGCCGACGGCGAAGACCTTGGGCACGCCGCGTAGCGGCTGCGACACGTCACCCTCAGCGCTTACCCGACGCAAGGCACCTGGCCGCTCGCTGACCAGATAACCCTGGCCATCGGGCAGAAAGGCGACGGCCCAGGGGTTGGCCAGGCCTTCGGCGACGGTGTGAACGTTCAACGGCCCCAGTTCCGAGCTCAGTTGCCGGTCTTCGGCGAAGCTGTACTGATAACCGAACAGTGCGAGCAGACCGAGGGCTGCGAGTGGTTTCAGGCGCGGCATCGTGGCGTCTCCATGCGTCAGACAAGCGGCCATAGTGCAACAGCCCCTCAGCCGTGGCAGCCCCGCAAAAGTTTCCTCAGGTTTCAGTCCTTCAGGTAGCGCTGCTCGATGCGTTGGTATTCACCGGACTCACGCAACAGGCGCAGCCCCTCGTCGAATCGCAGACGTTGTTCGTCGCGGCGAAAGCCGACACGGTATGGCGTCGGTGGGAAAATATCGAACCAGGCCAGTGGCTGGGTCACGTCGACCTGATCATCCACCTCGCGGTCCAGGTAGCGAATGATGCGCCTGTCGCCCACCACCACATCGGTGCGGCCGCTATAGAGCAGGCGATTGCGATTGATCTGCAGCGCCTCCTCACGGTAGCGCGGATTGTTCATGGCCATGCGCTCGAACTCCGGCCCCATCAGCAGTCGCGCACGCTGAAAGGCGCTGACCGCGTACTGGCCGAGGTCGGCGATCTGCTCGATGCGATATCCGCGCTTGGCCAGCGCCACCGCCACGTTCTGGTAATGGATGTAGACGTCCGAATAGAAGGCCTGCACGCCACTGCGCTCGTGAGTGGTGGTAATGGCGTCGATCTCGCCGCGGCGCAGCATCAGGTGCAAGCGCTCTATCGGCGCGTAATAGGCGGTCAATTCAAAACCGGCGTTGTGCGCAGCACGCTCCACCAATTCATATTCCAGGCCACGCGGCTCACCTTCGTAGACATAAGGCGGCTTGTGCGTGCCAAAGCCGACATGCAGCAGCTCGGCCGCAACCGTCAGGCTCAGGCATGCCAGCATCGCCCCCAGCCACCATCTGAGCATCTTCTACCCCACTATCGGTCCCGCCAGAGCATAGACGCCTGGCCGCCTTCATAACCAGAGTGGATGCCGGCCGATTCATTCCGCTTTGCCCTATCGCGGCTAGACTGGCTGCACGCATTTTGCGCCTGCCTTCAGGAGATCAAGACCATGCTCAAAGCCGAATACCAACAACGCGGCCCGGTGCCGCAGGACGTGATCAGCGCGGTGCCACTGCAGTTGCCGGAACCCGCTGCCGGACAAGTGCGGGTCAAGGTACTGGCAGCACCGATCAACCCGTCCGACGTGCTGACCCTGACCGGCGCCTACGGCATGCTGCCGCCACTGCCGGCCGTGGGCGGCAACGAAGGCGTCGGCAAGGTCGAGGCGCTCGGTGAAGGCGTGAGCAACTTCAAGGTCGGCCAGACCGTGCTGCTGCCGGTCGGCTGCGGTACCTGGGTCACGGCTCTGAATGCCCCAGCGGAAAAACTCATCCCGCTGCCGGATGCCGACCCACTGCAACTGGCCATGCTTACCGTCAACCCACCCACTGCCTCGCTGCTGCTCAGCGAATTCGTCGACCTCAAGCCGGGCGACTGGGTGATCCAGAACGCTGCCAACTCGGGCGTCGGCAGCTACCTGATCCAGTTGGCCAAGCTGCGCGGTTTCAAGACCATCAACGTGGTACGCCGTGATTCGGCCGTTGCCGGTGTCGAGGCCGAGGGCGGTGATCTGGTGCTGGTGGACGGACCGGACCTGGCCAAGCGTGCGCGCGCAGCCACTGGCGGCGCCGAAGTACGCCTGGGGATCGACGCGGTCGGCGGCGTCAGCACCGACAACCTGGCCGCAGTGCTGGCCAACGGCGGTGTACTGGTGAACTACGGCATGATGAGCGGCCAGGCCTGCCAGGTTTCGCCAGCCTCCTTCGTGTTCCGTGACGTAACCCTGCGCGGTTTTTGGCTGGCCAAGTGGTTCCAGCAGGCCAGCCCGGCGCAGCAGATGAAGGTGTTCGGCGAACTGGTGCAACTGATCGCCAGCGGCAAGCTGAAGACCCGCGTCGCGGCGACCTATGACCTGGAGCACATCAAGGACGCCGTGGCGGCAGCCGCCAGCGGCGAGCGTGACGGCAAAATTCTGCTGGTGCCCTGAGACTGACAGCGCACCCTGCCTCCAAAGTGCACCCGGCGCCCCTGTTACCATGGGGCGCCCTCTCTCCTACCGCCCCCAGCAGCGCACTGCCTGCGACGAGTACGCCCTGTGCAGGACAGTGCCACTGCAATTCGCCTGCTTATGCGCAGCGCGAAGCTGCTCAGCCAAAGCAGCTCATATCTGTGAGGAATAAGGCAAAGTACTTTTTTCCGTGCTAGAACCTATGGGATTGGTCATTTTATGGCCAATGGCCAATACCCCACTGACTCGTCGGACTGTCACTGATGAAAACTAAAAAAGACGCCGTAGCCCCCGCAAAGGAAGCCACCCTGGCCGATATCGCCGACAACCTGCTGGCGCCGCCCGCGCTGCCGGGGCACAGCGTTAGCGGCGAGCAGTATCTGTATTTCACCGAACGCGATATCGAGCGCATCCTCGATAACCTCGATGGCCTGCGCAACATGGTGTTCCCGCTGGGCGAGCCGCTGGACGAAGGCGAGTCGAGCCGCATCCAGCAGTTTCCCTCGGTGTGCCTGATCGGCCTTGGCCGCTGCGGCTCGAACATCGCCCTGGACGTCGCCTCTCTGGTCTACAACGCGCGCCAGTTCTATCTGGAAGAGTTTCACAGCGAAGCCACTGCCACCATCGAGCAGGCCTCACGCCCCAGTCGCTGGATTCGCAGCAACCTGCTGCGCGCGCCGCGCAAGAGCAGCAAACCGGTATTCCTGATCGAGCCGCTGGTGATGCTCGGCGACCTGGACAAGGACATCGCCGGGCGCATCCGCTTCTCGCGCAAGGGCGAGATGAGTGGGTTTCTCGACGATTACAGCAAGATGAAGATCATGGACCTGTCCGAGGTGCATGCCGGCGGTGCCGGCAACGCACCGATCCTCGGTCAGTACCTGGCCAAGATCATCCTCAACAAGGACACCCAGCGCTTCTCCAACGAAGACTGGAAATTCATCCACAGCTACCTGATCGACTCCTGCGGGATCAAGGCCAACCAGTCACGCCTGTACTTCTATATCTTCAGCGCTGGCGGCGGCACCGGCTCGGGCATGGCCTCGGAGTTCGGCCTGGCGCAGCAGTTCGCCTACATGAGCAAGACCTTCGACAGCAAGACGCCGGACGATGGCGAGGCCGAACGCGAACGTGGTTTCGTCTTCGAGCCGATCTTCACCAGCGGCATCTGCATCCTGCCGAACATTTCCGACCAGCGCAGCGAGATGTCCGAAGCCCTGCACATCAACGCCGGCCGCCTACTGTGCAAGTACCTGGCCGAGGAATGGGATTTCTCCTACAACTTCGACAACGAGCAGAACAGCGCCGAAAGCGTGATGCGCCGCATCCGCCCATGGAACGCGATGATGCTCATTTCCAACGACATCATGCGTTACGCCGAAGAGAGCGGTGACGGCAGCATCCACAACATCGACGTGACCGCCATGGAGCGCCACGCCAACCAGTACATCTCGCAGCAGATCTTCAACATCCTCACTGCCCAGGCGGTGACCAGCGACTACGACCAGAACTACTTCCGCCGCGCCGGCATCGACATCGGCGAGACCATCCGCCTCGACGCCAACGACCTGTTCATGAGCCTGGCCGGCCCAGTGGCCGTGGCTTATGCCGAATCCGTGGTGCCCGAACAGCATGCCCAACTCTCGGAGAAATTCCGCGTACTGGACAAGGAACAAAGCCCGCCGCGGCTGAACATCGACGACCTATTCTTCCGCTCCATCGACCTGCCGCACTTCAACAAGGTCACCCAGGCCATCGAAGGCATCAGCCTGCTGCCGATCGAGTCCAAGCGCTATCGCCAGGCGCTGGAGCAATACAAGTCCAGCGGCTACGACGCCACGCAACTGAGCGACCTGCATTTCTTCAAGAACTGCTCCTCGGTGGTGTCCATCGTCTCGCTGCCCAAGGACTACAAGCTGTCCTACATGGACCTGAACCGCCTCAAGACCCACCTCAACAACCTCTTCCCCAACACCACGCTCAAGCGCTACGCACTGGTGATCGGTGCCTCGGCCAACCTCTCGCTGACCACCCTGATCGTCAAGAGCCCGTGCCTGTCGGACGACTTCCTGACCCTGATCGTCGCCTACATCAAGCGCTGCTTCGCCCGCGACCAGTACCGCTTCGACGACAGCCTGGACGACGCCATGCTCGACTTCATCGTCTCCGAGCGCTTCAACGAAGCGCAGCTCGACGCCATGCTCAACGAACACGAAGACCCGGCGAAGATCCTCGACACCAACTGGTATGCGATCAAACCGATGTACGAGAAGAAGTACCGCGAGCTGATCCACGACGCCGAGAAGTTCGTCTCGATCAACGACATCCGACTGACACGCGAAAGCGTCAAACAGGCGATCAAGTACCTGCGCGAAATCTATCGCCACCGCATCGGCAAGACCCGGGTGATCTCACTCAACGATTACGGAAAATAGGTGGTACGGGCGTGCCTGTGCTTCACTGACTAGGGCACTCATACTGCCGCAAAGCGGGAGATGGCTATGGAAGGACTGTCGATCCGCTTTCTCGCCGACCTACCCGAGCAGGGCCAGCTCCTGCTCAATTGCGAACACGACCCCTGGCTGGTGGCACTGTCCTACGTCATCGCCAGCGTCGGCAGCCTCAGCACGCTGACCATCGCCAGGCACCTCGATAACGTCCTGAGGCGCAGCATGCGTCTGGTCTGGGGGCTGCTCGGCGGGCTGTGCCTGGCCGGCGCCATCTGGTCCATGCACTTCATCGGCATGCTGGCCTTCCAGGCGCCTGTCGCCATTCGCTATGACCTCGCCACCACCGTGCTGTCGCTGCTGGTGGCCCTGGCCGCCTCACTCCTCGCCGTGTACTACATGGCCATGCCGCGTCCCGGCCTGAGCCGCCAGTTGCTGGCCGCCAGCATCATCGGCCTGGGTATCAGCGCCATGCACTACAGCGGGATGGCGGCGATCCGCTCGGAGGCTCAGGCCTACTACCACGGCGGCCTGTTCACCCTCTCCATCGTCATCGCCATCAGTGCCAGCTTCGCCGCGCTGCTGCTCAACCGCTACGTGCGCCACGGCTCGCAGCTTCGCCAACGCTGGATGAAGTATTCGGCGGCGCTGGTCATGGGCGCGGCGATCGCCTCGATGCACTACACCGGCATGGCCGCGCTCAACCTGGTGGTAGCGGACGGCACGCCGCTGCAGTTGCGCAGCGCCGACAACAGTGTGCAACTGGTGCTGATCGTCGCCTCCATTACCTTGCTGATTCTCAGCCTGAGCCTGGCCGCAGCCTGGATCGGCCGCAAGCTCGACGACAAGGAGCGCGATCTACAACGGGTCAATACCCTGCTGGTGCAGCTCGATCAGGCCAAGGCATCGCTGGAGCAGGTGGCGCATTTCGACCCCCTGACCGAGCTGCTCAACCGCCGCGGCTTCAACCGGGTGTTCGCCGCCACCCTGGAGGAACACGCGGTGACCGGCCGCAGCCTGGCGGTGATGTTCCTCGATGTCGATCACTTCAAACGCATCAATGACAGCCTTGGTCACGACGCTGGCGACGAGTTGCTGCGTGTGGTGGCACAGCGCATCCGCAGCGCGTTACGTGAGCGCGACATCATCGCGCGCTTCGGTGGCGACGAGTTCTGCGTGGTCGCCAGCCTCGACAGCAACGCCGACCCTCGCGCGCTGGCCGCACGCATGCTGGAGCACATGAAGGAGCCGATCAGCTTTTCCGGACGCAAGATTGTGATGACCACCAGCGTCGGCATCAGCCTGTTCCCCCAGGATGGCGGCAACGCCGACGAGTTGCTCAAGCATGCCGATCTGGCGCTGTATCAATCCAAGGGCAGCGGGCGCAACGTGGTGCATTTCTTCAATCCGCACCTGAAGCAGAAGGCCTCGTTCGAGCTGCAATTGGAAGAAGACCTGCGCCAGGCCCTGCAGCAGGACAGCGGCCTGACCCTGTTCTATCAACCGATCATCGATCTGCGCAGCGGCGCGCTGAGCAAACTCGAAGCCCTGGTACGCTGGCATCATCCGCAGCACGGTCTGCTGACACCCGAGCGCTTCATCGCCATCGCCGAAGCCAACGGTTTCATCGATCAGCTCGACAACTGGGTGCTGCGCCGCGCCTGTCTCGACCTCAACAGCCTGGATCAAATGGGTTATCCGGGGTTGAAGATCGCGGTCAACTGCTCGGCACTGAACCTGGCCAACGATCAGTTGCCTGGCCGCATCGAGCAGTTGTTGAACGCGACGCGCTGCCCTGCTCACTGCCTGGAGCTGGAGGTGACTGAGAGCGCGCTACTGAGCAACATCAATCGCGCCATCGGCCTGCTGGAAAACATTCGCGCGCTGGGCGTCAGCCTGTCCATCGACGACTTCGGCACCGGTTATTCCTCGCTCGCCTACCTGCGCCGCCTACCGCTCGATACGCTGAAGGTCGACCGCTCCTTCATTCAGGACGTGGCCCACTCCAGTCAGGACCGCGAGATCGTCCACGCCATCATCGCGATGGCCCACGCCCTGCATCTGAAGGTCGTCGCCGAAGGCGTGGAAACCGCCGAGCAGCTGGCGTTCCTGCAGGAACGCGACTGCGATCAGGTGCAGGGCTATCTGTTCAGCAAACCGGTACCGCTGGAAGAAATCCTGGCCCGCTTTCCTCCACATTACAGGCCACTGGAGCGGGTGGCGGCACGGTTTTGAGCCTTCGCCCCAGAGCAAAGGCTCGCCGCTGAAGCGCCTCCTGAAAGCAGCTGTGCAGCCCTTGTGGGAGGGGCTTCAGCCGCGACCAAGGCACGCCTCGCACTCAAGCCCTGAACGCCTGCAACCAGCCCAGGCTGGCCTGCGTACCCACCTCGCCCGGCTTGTACTCGGCGCCCAGCCAGCCGCTGTAACCGCTGTCACGTAAAGCACCGAGCAGCGCGGGGAACGCCAGCTCGCCGGTACCTGGCGCGCCGCGCCCCGGCACGTCGGCGAACTGCACATGACCGATGCGCCCGGCCAGCAAGCGCATGCCTGCGGCCACGTCCAGCCCCTGACGCGCCATATGGTAGAGGTCGTACTGTGCGGCCAGATTCGGGTGATCCACTGCGCGCAGCAGCGCATCCAGATCGTCCGGCGTATTGATCAGAAAGCCCGGCATGTCGATCGGGTTGATCGCCTCCACCAACACGCGGATGCCCAACGTCGCGAAGGCCTCGGCGCTTTTGCGCAGGTTGGCAGCCAGGCAATCCAGCGCCTGCTCGCGGCTCACGCCTTCGGCCAGGCGCCCAGGCAGCACATTGATGCAGGCCGGGCGCGCCATGGCGGCGTAGGTCAGCGCCTCCTGCAGGGCGGCGTCGAACTCGGCCTGACGCGCCGGCACGCTGGCCAGGCCAGGACCGCCGGTCATCAGATCGCCCGCCGGCACGTTGATCAGCACCAGCGGCAAAGCGGTCAACTCCAGCACTTCTTTCAGGGCTACCGCTGGCAACTCATAAGGGAACTGAATTTCCACGCCATCGAAACCCGCCGTCATCGCCGCCAGCACGCGCTCGCGCAGCGGCAACTCGGTGAACAGCATGGACAGGTTGGCAGCGATCTTCATGGGCATTGCTCCCGTAGCAGTTCCACCAGGGTGGCCGGGTCGCATTCCAGGTTGCCCTGGCTGCCGTGCAGGCGCATCAACTGCGCGGCCAAGCCGCTCATGGGCGTGGCGCTGCCCTGCTCACGGGATAGTTTGACCGCCGTATCGAGGTCCTTGAGCAGCGTGCGCACGTGCCACTTGATCGGCTCGAACTGGCTGGCGGCCATCTGTGGCGCAAGGATCTGCAGCGGCTTGGAGTCGGCGAAACCACCGGCCAGCGCCGAGGCGATCAGGCTGGCGTCGACGCCGGAGCGCTCGGCCAGCGCCACCACTTCGGCGATCACCAGCGCGTTGCAGGCCACGATCATCTGGTTGCACACCTTGGTCACCTGCCCGGCGCCCACCTCGCCCATGCGCGTCAGGCGCTGGCCCAGATGCGCCAGCACCGGGCGCACGCGCTCCACGTCCTCTTCCCGGCCGCCAGCCATGATCGCCAGCGTGCCGGCTTCGGCACCCGGCGTACCACCGGAAACCGGCGCATCCACCCAGCGCATGCCAGTACGTGCCTCCAGCTCGGCGGCCATCTCACGGGTGGCCGCCGGCTCCAGGCTGGAAAAGTCCACCAGCAACTGCCCCGGCCGCGCGCCCTCGACGATCCCGCCCGGGCCGAACACCACCTCACGCACCACCTCGGTATTGGCCAGGCAGAGCATCACCACATTGGCATCGCGACACAGCTCGGCGGGGTTCTCCACGCGATGCGCGCCCTGCTCCAGCAGCGATGCGCATTTGTCCGGCGTGCGGTTCCACAGGGTCAGCGGGTAGCCTGCGGCGAGCAGGCGGCGGGTCATCGGTAGGCCCATCAGACCAATCCCGGCGAAGGCCAGGGCGGGAAGCGTTGCGGTCATCGATCAACTCCAGGCAGTTCGTATCCAGCGCGCATCTTAACCCCGGAGTCAGTTGTGTGCTGCCGGGGCTGCATCGGCAGCGTCGGGCCACTATACTCCGCGCGCCTTCCCCGCTATTGAACCGGAGAATCCGACATGTTCAAGAACACCCTGGCGCTTGCCGCCGGCATCGCCCTGTCCGTATCCGCTGTATTCGCGCAAGCCGCCGACGTCCTCAAGGTCTCGGCCATCCCTGACGAAGCCCCCACCGAACTGCTGCGCAAATTCAAGCCGCTGGGCGCCTACCTGGAGCAGGAACTGGGCATGAAGGTGGAGTTCGTGCCGGTGGCCGACTACGCCGCAGTGGTCGAAGCACTGGCCGCCGACCGTATCGACATGGCCTGGCTCGGCGGCTTCACCTTCGTCCAGGCACGCCTGAAAACCGGCAACGCCGTGCCGCTGGTACAGCGCGAGCAGGACGCCGAGTTCACCAGCAAGTTCATCACCTCCGACCCGGCAGTGAAGTCCCTGCAGGACCTGAAAGGCAAGACCTTCGCCTTCGGCTCGGTGTCCTCCACTTCCGGCAGCCTGATGCCGCGCTACTTCATGCTGCAGGACGGCATCAAGCCGGAAGACTTCTTCAGCCGCGTGGCCTATTCCGGCGCCCACGACGCCACCGCCGCCTGGGTGCAGGCCGGCAAGGCCGACGCCGGCGTGCTCAACGCCTCGGTGTGGCAGAAGCTGGTGGACGCCGGCAAGGTCGACACCGACAAGGTCAAGGTCTTCGCCACCACCCCGACCTACTACGACTACAACTGGACCGTGCGCGGCAACCTCGACGCCGACCTGCAGACGAAGATCAAGAGCGCCTTCCTCGCCCTCGACCCGGCCAAGCCCGGGCAGAAGGCGATTCTCGACCTGCAGGCCGCCAGCCGCTTCATCGAAACCAAGCCCGAGAACTACGAAGGCATCGAAGAAGCCGCTCGCGCTGCCGGCCTGTTGAAGTGAGCATCGCCCTGCGTGGCGTGGGCCTGGCCCACGCCAACGGCAAGGTCGCGCTCGAAGATATCGATCTGCAGGTCAGCCCCGGTGAACGAGTGGCAATCATCGGCCCTTCGGGCGCCGGCAAGACCACCCTGCTGCGCCTGCTGGCCACCAGCCTGCAACCCACCCAGGGTGAGATCGACCTGCTGCAGCACAACCCCTGGCGCCTGGCTGCCCGCCAGCGCCAACGCCTGCGTGCGCGCATCGGCCTGATCCACCAGGCACCGCCTTTGCCACCGCGCCAGCGCGTGGTCACCGCCGTGCTGGCCGGCAAGCTTGGCCAGTGGTCATTGGCCAAAGGCCTGTTCAACCTGCTGCATCCGCTGGATGCCAGCGGTGCCCAGGCCGCCCTGGCGCGCCTGGACATCGCCGACAAGCTCTACCAGCGCTGCGATCAGCTCTCTGGCGGCCAGTTGCAGCGCGTCGGCATCGCTCGCGTGCTGTACCAGGCGCCAGAGTTGATCCTCGCCGACGAACCCGTCTCGGCCATGGATCCGGTGCTGGCCGGCCACACCCTGGCCGTGCTCAACCGCGAGGCCGCCGAGCGCGGCATGACCCTGCTCGCCAGCCTGCACGCCGTCGACCTGGCGCTGGCGCACTTCCCACGGGTGATCGGTATTCGCGACGGGCGCATCGCTTTCGACCTGCCGACCGAGCAGGTGCAACCCGCCCAGTTGCAGGCGCTGTACGCCAACGAGCAGCTGCAGGCCACGCCCAGCTCACCCGTGCCGCCGCAACCGACGCATATCCCGCGATGCTGACCACTGCCCCACGCGACCCCGCCGCCCTGCCACGCCTGCTGATCAGCGTACTGGCGCTGCTGTTGTTGTGGCCGGGCCTGAGCCTAAGCGAGCTGGACCTGGCCGTGCTGGTCGATGGCGACAACACCCGCGCCATGGGCAACTTCCTCGCCGGTTTCTGGCCGCCCGCGCATGACGGCGAGTTCCTCGCCCTGCTCGGCCGCGCCACCCTGGAAACCCTGGCCATCGCCACCGCCGGTATGAGCCTGGCGCTGCTCATCGCCATACCCGCCGCACTACTGGCCAGCCGTGCGCTGTCGCTGTCAGCCGTACATCGTGGCGGCCGCCCGGCCTGGTGGGCGAACCTTGCGCGCTGGCCGGTGCGCGGCCTGCTGATCTTCCTGCGCAGCGTGCCGGAAATCGTCTGGGCGCTGCTGTTCGTGCGCGCCGTCGGCCTCGGCCCCACCGCCGGCGTGCTGGCCATCGCGATCACCTACGCTGGCATGCTCGGCAAGGTATATGCAGAGATCTTCGAGTCGGTCGATGCCCGCCCCACCCGCGCGCTACTGGGTGCCGGCAGCGGCCGCCTGAGCGCCTTCGCCTACGGCGTGCTGCCCAATGCCGCCGGGGAAATGCTCTCCTACACCGTGTACCGCTGGGAGTGCGCCATCCGCGCCTCGGTGGTGATGGGCTTCGTCGGCGCCGGCGGGCTGGGCCAGCAGATCGACCTGTCGCTGCGCATGTTTGCCGGCGGTGAAGTGGCCAGCATGCTGCTCACCTTCCTGTTGCTGGTACTGCTGGCCGACCAGTTCAGTCGCCTGCTGCGCGCGAGGCTGACATGAGAGCCGGCAACCTGATCCTGCTTGCCGCCATTCTCGGTGCGGTGATCGCCTCGTTCGTCTATCTGGGCATCGACCTCGGCGCCCTGGTCGCCGGCGACAGCCTGGCGCAGATGGGCAAGTACGCCAGCGGCTTCCTGCAACCGGACTTCTCCAGCGCACACCTGCAGGCCATCGGCCGTGGCGCGCTGGAAACCCTGGCCATGTCCGCCATCGGCACCCTGCTCGCCGCCCTGCTCGGCCTGGCCCTGGCACTGCCGGCCGCCGGGCGCTTCGGCGGTGTTGCCCTGCACCTCACGCGCCTGCTGCTCAACGCCCTGCGCGCCATCCCCGAGCTGGTCTGGGCGGCGCTGATGGTGCTGGCCGCCGGCCTCGGCCCCAACGCCGGCACCCTGGCCCTGGCCCTGCACACCGCCGGCGTGCTCGGCCGCCTGTTCGCCGAAGCGCTGGAAAACACCCCACGCGAACCCGCCGACGCCATCCGCGAAAGCGGCGGCGGACGCATGCTCGCGTTCTGCTATGGCACCCTGCCCGGCGTCTGGCCGCAACTGGTGGCGTATACGCTCTACCGCTGGGAGAACAACATCCGCATGGCCAGCGTGCTCGGCTTCGTCGGTGCCGGCGGGCTGGGGCAGATGCTCTACGTGTCGCTCAGCCTGTTCCAGGAAGCCCAGGCGGCCACGGTGATCCTGGCCATGTTGCTGCTAGTGCTGGCGGTGGATGGCTTGAGTGGCTGGGCACGGCAGCGGTGGGTGAGTTGAGCTTCATTCAACGCCAGAGACTCGAGAGCCCCAGCGCACAGCGGCTGCAAACGGGCAATCGCTGAGCAGTGAAACACAGCGCCAGGCACCAGATGGCCGCTATGGGTGCACGACCTTGGCTCCCTCCGCAGGCTTTCCGTAAGATGAGCGAACACGATAACCAAAAGGCTTCGGCGTGGACCCGAAATCTGAAATAACCTCAGCGTGCCTGCCTGCACATGGCGGCCCAAAGCTGGACCTCGGCAATGCCGTCAGCCAGCTCTCGTGGGACGATCTGCGCATCATCAAGACGCTCAGCGAATGCGCCAATCGCTCCGCCACGGCGAAGAAGCTGGGTATCAACGTATCCACGGTTTCGCGCCGCGTCGCGCAAGTGGAGAAAGCGCTCGGCGTCGCCCTTTTCGATCACCGCAAATCCGGTTACATGCTCACTGCCGAAGGCGCCGAACTGCGCGCGCTGAGCGAACGCGTGGAGCTCGACATCGTCAGTGTTACGCGGCGTATTTCGAAGGCCAATCAAGGCACGCTCGGAAAGCTTCGAATCACCACCAGTGATTCATTGCTGCTCTACTTTCTGACGCCCATCATTGCGGACTTCAAAGCGCAGAACGAAGGGGTGGCGATCGAGGTCCTGGTGGGTAACCAGACGCTGAGCCTCGCCCGGGACGAATCGGACATCGCGATAAGGGCCACCCGCAATCCGTCCGAAAGCCTGGTCGGCCGCAGACTCGCGACCATCGCCTGGGCGCCTTATGGCAGCCTTGCCAATGTGCCCTGCAGCCCCCTCTTTACCGATGACCAGACGTGGGTGTCGTACTCCGCGGGCTTGTCCAATCTTCGGGCAACGAGCTACGTCGAGTGCCGGGTCGCTGCCAACAACATCGCCTACCGTACCGACTCGGTCGCAGCTGCCAGCGTGGCAATCGCCGCAGGGCTTGGTTTGGGCTTTCTTCCCTGCATGCTGGGGGACATCACGCCGGGACTGGTACGCGTCGGCCCGATCGTCACCGAACTGAATGATGAGCTGTGGCTGCTCACGCACCAGGACATTCGCAAATCTCGGCGAGTACAAGCCTTCATGTCGTTCTGCGCGGCAGCGGTAGCCGAGCAGAAAGCCCTAGTCGAGGGACAACTGACTCTCCCGGTTGCGTAGCTCGAAACCGGGAGCATCACTCAGTCGGCTCGCGCGCCGATTACCGCCTTGCAGACGATTTCAATCAGCTGCGAACGCTGTGCCAGGCGGGGCACACCGATGATGTTGCTGGCGCATTGTGGACGTTCACAGCCAAACGCGGCTTTGCGAACCTTGCCAACGACTTCGAACGCCGCGTCCATATCCAGTACGTAGAGCGTTTCCTCGACGACATCCTCGAGCGTCGCGCCATAGAGCGCGAGCAGCTTGGCGATGTTGTCGTAGGCGGTGCTCATTTGCTCCCCCATCACCGAGAAATCGCTGGGTTTGCCCTCGCTGTTCAACGGCGCAGGTGCGACCTGATTGCCGTCTTCATCGTGGTTGAACTGGCCCGAAATATAGATTTCGTTACCCACCTGCCGGGCCTGTGGATAGCCATAGTTGTCCTCCCATGGGACACCCCAGTAGGCGGTTTTTTCGCTGACCGGACGTGAAGCTGCCATTGCAATCTCCTTGCGCAAAACGGATCGCGTACGTCGGCGATCCAGGTGGTTGGAAGGGTGATGCTAGCACCGCAAAAACGCCTGACCAGGTGCATTTTTGCGCCATTCAAAGCGCATAAATGCACGCCATAACTACCTGCCCTTCAGCTATGGTGATTTCGAATCCGGGCCGCAGTCACCCTGCATTGCGCTGTCGTTTAGCCACCACAACGTAACGAAGGCGACCGTCGGGATGACAAAAAACCATTGCTCCACTGACAGGTAACGACAATGAACAACAATCCAAAAACCGAAGTCTTGACCCCGCAGAACAGCCAACTGATCTTCATCGACCAACAGCCGCAGATGGCCTTCGGCGTACAAAGCATCGATCGGCAAACTCTGAAGAACAACACCGTGGGTCTGGCCAAGGCGGCCAGGATCTTCAACATCCCGACCACCATCACCACGGTCGAAACCGACAGTTTCTCCGGCCACACCTACCCCGAACTGCTCGCCGTGTTCCCCGACGCGCCGCTGCTCGAGCGTACCTCGATGAACTCCTGGGATGACCAGAAAGTCCGTGACGCGCTGAAGAAGAACGGCCGCAACAAGATCATCGTCTCCGGCCTGTGGACCGAAGTGTGCAATACCACCTTCGCCCTCTCTGCCATGCACGACGCCGGCTACGAGATCTACATGGTTGCCGACGCCTCTGGCGGTACCACTCAGGAAGCACACGACTACTCCATGCAGCGCATGATCCAGGCCGGCGTGGTGCCGGTGACCTGGCAACAGGTGCTGCTGGAGTGGCAACGCGACTGGAAGAATCGCGACACCTACGACGCCGTGATGGAGCTGGTCAAGGAGCACTCCGGCGCCTACGGCATGGGCGTCGACTACTGCTACACCATGGTCCACAAGGCGCCTGAGCGCGTTGAGCATGGTCCGACCCTGGCCCCAGTTGCCGCACCTATCTGAGCCAACGCCAGCCCCCATCTGCTGGGGGCTGGTCCCCAACTCGCAATAGATGCGGAGACAGCCGAATGGATCAGACGCAAGACGACACTGTCACGCTGGTGGTTCGCCATCAGATTCACCAACAGCACGAGCAACGCTACGAAACCTGGCTACGCAAGATCATCGACACTGCCGGCCAGTTCTCCGGCCACCTGGGTGTCGACGTGGTCCGCGAAAACCAGGCAGGCTTCGTGCACTTCACCTGCGTACTGCGTTTCGATCAGTTGCAACACATGCAGAGCTGGCTCGATTCCGACGCCAGAAAGCAGTTGGTCGCCGAGGTACAACCCCTTCTACAGGCTGGCGACAGCACTGAAGTCCTGCTGGGCAAGGACTTCTGGTTCGTGCCTAGTCATGCCAAGCAACCACCTCCGCGCTGGAAGCAGGCCGTTGTGACCTTCCTGGTGATCATGCCGCTGAGCATGCTCGTCCCCCTGTTGTGGCGCCCCGTGTTCGGCCTCCTCCCATGGCTCGGCGGCCACCTGACGAGCAGAGTGTTGATCACTCTGACCATCGTCCTGCTCGTGGTGTACCTGTTCATGCCCATGGCCACACGCGCCTTCGCTGCGTGGCTGACGCCTGCCGCCAAAGAAGATCGCCCCTGAGCCGGGGCCTGCTCCCCAGAACGCTCCCTCACCCTAACCACTGGCGATTCAATCGCCAGTCATCTGGAGAACACATGAGCGCCGATCTCATTCTCTACAACGGCCGCCTGCACACGGTCGACCGAGAAAAACCCCAGGCCAGCGCCGTGGCCATCAAGGACGGGCGCTTCGTCGCCGTCGGCAGTGACGCTGAGGCCATGGCCCTGCGCGGCGATGCTACGCGCGTGATCGACCTGCAAAAGCGCACGGTGATTCCCGGCCTCAACGACTCGCACCTGCACCTGATCCGCGGCGGCCTCAACTACAACCTGGAGCTGCGCTGGGAAGGCGTGCCGTCGCTGGCCGATGCCCTGCGCATGCTCAAGGACCAGGCTGACCGCACGCCGACGCCGCAATGGGTGCGCGTGGTCGGCGGCTGGACCGAATTCCAGTTCGCCGAGAAACGCCTGCCGACCCTGG
>Ga0209173_100184_pt1 | contig 54968 bp, 43 predicted proteins | sample SynthPrep_16_END_FD_187206 | JGI IMG/M metagenome (GOLD analysis project Ga0209173, IMG submission 187206) | Synthetic microbial communities from Ohio, USA - SynthPrep_16_END_DS12_MetaG (SPAdes) (version 2) | ecosystem: Engineered > Bioreactor > Aerobic > Activated sludge | place: USA: Ohio...
ACATCGTTCCTGTAGTCGGTGCTGCAAATCTAAATGCACAGCGGGCATAGGTGCCCGAAAGGCCGCATATTCTAAGGAATATCCGGACTTTTGCAAATGTCTTTTTCTGGCGCCTATCAGCGTGCCATTCAGATCTGCTATAGAGCCGTCGGTTAAAACGGCAAGTCAGCTCCCGCCAATGGCGGGTTTGCTGGAGATCCCGCATCCCTGCGGGTCGGAGCAGAAGCGAACTTCTGCTCGAATTCTTTACATTTTCGGCATGCCGCCGCCGGGCAGCATACCGCCCATGCCGCGCATCATCTTGGCCATCCCGCCTTTTGCGGAGAATTTCTTCATCATCTTCTGCATCTGCTTGTGCTGCTTGATCAAGCGACCGATGTCCTGCACCTGGGTGCCGGAACCCATGGCGATCCGACGTTTGCGCGAACCGCTGATCAGCTCAGGGTCGCGGCGCTCGGCCGGGGTCATGGAATTGATGATGGCTTCCATCTGCTTGAATTGCTTCTCTGCCGCGCCCTGGGCATTGCCCATTTGCGCCAGGTTCACGCCGCCGATGTTCGGCAGCTTGTCCATCAGGCCGCCGAGGCCGCCCATGTTCTTCATCTGTTGCAGCTGGTCGCGGAAGTCTTCGAGGTCGAAGCCCTTGCCCTTCTTCAGCTTTTTAGCCAGCTTGTCGGCCTTGTCCTTGTCGAGGGTCGCTTCCGCTTGCTCGATCAGGCTGAGCACGTCGCCCATGCCGAGGATACGCGAGGCGATACGCTCAGGGTGGAACGGCTCGAGCGCTTCGCTCTTCTCGCCCATACCGATGAACTTGATCGGCTTGCCGGTAATGGCGCGTACCGACAAGGCGGCACCGCCACGGGCATCGCCGTCGACCTTGGTCAGGATCACACCGGTCAGCGGCAGCGCATCACCAAAGGCCTTGGCGGTATTGGCCGCATCCTGGCCGGTCATGGCATCGACCACGAACAGGGTTTCTACCGGGTTGATCGCGGCATGCAGCGCCTTGATCTCGCCCATCATCTCTTCGTCGATGTGCAGGCGACCGGCGGTATCGACGATGACCACGTCGATGAATTTCAGCTTGGCTTCTTTAATAGCCGCCTGGGCGATATCGACCGGCTTCTGGCTCAGGTCGGACGGGAAGAAGGTCACCCCCACTTCGCCCGCGAGCATTTCCAGCTGTTTAATAGCCGCCGGGCGGTAAACGTCGGCAGACACCACCATCACCGACTTTTTCTTGCGCTCTTTAAGGAAGCGCGCCAGTTTGCCGGCGGTGGTGGTCTTGCCCGCACCTTGCAGACCGGCCATCAGCACAACGGCTGGCGGCACGGCGCTGAGGTTCAAATCTTCGTTGGCCGCGCCCATCAGGCTTTCGAGTTCGGCCTGGACGATCTTCACAAAGGCCTGGCCCGGCGTCAGGCTGCGGGACACTTCGGTGCCGACCGCGCGCTCTTTGACCGAGTTGACGAAGTCCTTCACCACCGGCAAGGCGACGTCGGCTTCCAGCAACGCCATGCGCACTTCACGCAGGGTGTCTTTAATATTGTCCTCGGTCAGCTTGGCCTTGCCGGTGACATGGCGCAGCGTCTGCGAGAGACGGTCAGTCAGATTTTCAAACATGCGCGATCCTTTCAGGCCCTATTCATCGAAATGCATTGTTAGACCGAGGTAATGGCGGCCCAGGCTGTGGTAAATCGCTATTAAAAACAGCGCTCGGCGAGCCTGCGGCGTGGGCAGGTCGCGGATTATAGCGAAGACTGTCGCCATGCACACCCGCTGTCTGGCCTGAGAGTCTTTCGTGTTACGCAGGTGTATGCCAAACTCAGCGCCTTTCGGGCCTGCTTAACAGGATTTATGCTCCCTTTGTCACCCAGTTTGCTACCCAGCCTCGCCGCCGCCATCTTGTATGCCGCTGCGACCCTCTATCAGGGCACTCGTCTGGCCCAAGGCGCCAAGGCCGACAAACGCCTGCTGGTAGGCCTTGGCGTCCTCGCCCTGCTGGCTCACGCCGCCAGCCTGTTCACGCACTTGATGACGCCGGTCGGCCTGGGCCTGGATTTCTTCAGCGCTGCCAGCCTGATTGCCGCCGCGGTGATCGCGCTGACCCTGATGGCCTGCTACCGGATCCCGGTGGAGAACCTGCTGGTGCTGTTGTTCCCGCTCGGGATGCTGACGGTACTGCTGGCGCAATTCACACCGACCGGCACCGTGCAGGTCATTGATGAAGAGCCGGGCATCCTCGCCCACATCCTGCTGTCGATCCTCGCCTACGGCATGTTCACCATCGCGGTGTTCCAGGCCTTGCTGCTGCTGTTGCAAGACCACCAGCTCAAGCACAAGCACCCGTCCGGGCTGATCAAGAACTTCCCGCCGCTGCAAACCATGGAAAGCCTGCTGTTCGGCTTCCTCTGGGCCGGCTGGACGCTGCTGTCGCTGTCGCTGATCTCCGGCTGGCTGTTCGTCGAGAACCTGTTTGCCCAGCACCTTGTGCATAAAACCCTGCTGGCGTGCCTGGCCTGGGTGGTGTTCAGCGTGCTGCTGTGGGGCCGCAACCGTCTCGGCTGGCGCGGGCACAAGGCGATCCGCTGGACCCTGGCCGGCTTCTGCCTGCTGATGCTGGCCTATTTCGGCAGCAAGCTGGTTCGCGAATACATCCTGCATATCTGACGGGCAGCCGACATGGACAACTTGCCCTTGGGGCCGATGCTTGCGGTAGTAGCCTTGCTGGTTTTATGGTCGGCGCTGTTTACCGCCATCGAAGCCGCCCAGCAACATTTGCTGGCCCTGCGCCCCGGCACCCGCCAGGGTGACAAAGCCGCCGCCCGCCTGAACTTCCCGCGCAACAGCCTGATCCTCTGCAACACCCTGTGCCGCGCCGTGGTGGTGATTCTCTGCACCCTGCTGGCGATCTACGCCTGGGCGCAAAACGGCCCGTGGCTCGGCTGGGTGATCTCCAGCGCAGTGCTGCTGGTGCTGGCCGACTATCTACCGCGTGCCCTGGCCACTCGCCACCCGCAAACCATCCTTGGCTTCGGCAATACCTTGCTGAGCGTGCCGCTGAAAATCCTTTATCCGCTGGCCTGGCTGCTCAACGGTGTCAGCCTGTTGCTGCTACGCCCGTTCACCCGCAAGCCCGGGCTGGTCAAGAAGAGCGACGAGCCGCAGCCGGACCAGGACGACGAGCCGGAAGCCGAAATCCCCAACACCCGCGCGCCGGGCATGCCGGGCATCCACGCCCTGGACAACATTACCGTCAACGACATCCTGGTGCCCCGCAGCGAAGTGGACGGCATCAACCTGGATGACCCGGTAGAGGAAATCATCGAGCAACTGCGGGTTTCCACCCGAACCCGGCTGCCGGTGTTCCACAGCGATATCAACCAGGTCGAGGCGGTGCTCAACACGCGGCAGATCCGCCACCTGCTGCCGGACGCCAGCCTGACCAAGGAAGCCCTGCTGGCCGCCTGCCACGAGCCCTACTTCGTCCCGGAAAGCACGCCGCTGCAACTGCAACTGCTGAATTTCCACAAGCAACAGCGCCGCCTCGGCATGGTGGTGGATGAATACGGCGAAGTGCTGGGCATCGTGACCCTGGAAGATATTCTTGAAGAAATCGTCGGTGAGTTCGAAAGCGAGCAGCACCTCGACAACCCGCACATCCAGCCGCAACTGGATGGCCGCTACGTGATCGACGGCGCCGCCTCGATCCGTGACTTGAACAAAACCCTCGGCTGGCACCTGCCCAGCGACGGCCCCAAGACCCTCAACGGCCTGGTGACCGAAGCACTGGAGACCATTCCGGACTGCGCCGTGTGCCTGAAAATCGGCCGTTATCGCCTGGAAATCCTCGAGACCGAGGACAACCGCGTCGCCAAGGTGCTGATCTGGCACACCAGCACGGTGCCGGTCGCCGCTTAAGCCCCTTGTTGGATCCGCAAACCCCTTCCTATAATCGGGCGGCTTACCCAAGCCCCGCCCGACCGCGTGCTACCCGCACTGAGCGCGTCCAGGCACCGCTTTACCGTGTCTGACCGGTGTTTGCTCCCATCCCGAGCCGCCCCGCGCACAACCCTGATCCATGGGTGTTCGACCAATAATAATCCGCGTCCAAACGCGCAATGACCGTCAGGGATACCTCAATGAGCACCACCTATAACGAGACGGCGACCGCCGCCCCGACCAACTCGACGGCCCGGGTCGCCACCGCGAGCATCATCGGCACCGCCATCGAGTTCTACGACTTCTATATCTACGCAACTGCCGCCGCGCTGGTGATCGGCCCGGTATTCTTCCCGCAAACCTCCGGCACGGCGCAGATGCTCGCCTCGTTCCTGACCTTCGGTATCGCGTTTATCGCGCGGCCGTTGGGTTCGGCGCTGTTCGGCCACTTCGGTGACCGGATCGGTCGCAAGTCGACACTGGTCGCCTCTTTGCTGCTGATGGGCGTGTGCACCACGCTGATCGGCTTGCTGCCCGGATATGACAGCATCGGGGCCTGGGCACCGATCCTGCTCTGCGTACTGCGCTTCGGCCAGGGCCTCGGGCTTGGCGGCGAATGGGGCGGCGCGGCGTTGCTGGCCACCGAGAACGCCCCGAAGGGCAAACGCGCCTGGTTTGGCATGTTCCCGCAGTTGGGCCCGTCGATTGGCTTTCTGGCGGCCAATGGGTTGTTCCTGATCCTGGCCATGAGCCTGAGCGACGAGCAGTTCCGCAGCTGGGGCTGGCGCATTCCGTTCATTCTCAGCGCGGCGCTGGTGATGGTGGGGCTGTATGCGCGGCTCAAACTGCATGAAACGCCGGTGTTCGCGAACGCCGTGGCCAAGGAAGCGCCGGTGAAGGTGCCGCTGGTGGAATTGTTCAGCCAGCATTGGCTGCCAGTACTGCTGGGTGCAGCCTCGATGGTGGTGTGTTATGCGCTGTTCTATATCACCACCGCGTTTTCCCTGAGCTACGGCGTGTCTACGCTGGGTTACAGCCGTGAAACCTTCCTGGGTTTGCTGTGCTTCGCGGTGCTGTTCATGGGCGCGGCAACGCCGCTGGCGGCGTGGGCCAGCGACCGTTACGGGCGTAAGCCGGTGCTGATTGTCGGTGCGATCCTGACCATCCTTTCCGGCTTCACCATGGAGCCGTTGCTGACCCACGGTTCAACCTGGGCCGTGGCACTGTTCCTGGCGCTGGAGCTGTTCCTGATGGGCGTGACGTTTGCCCCGATGGGCGCGATGTTGCCGGAACTGTTCCCGACCCGCGTGCGTTATACCGGTGCTTCGGCGGCGTATAACCTGGGTGGGATCGTGGGTGCGTCGGCGGCACCGTTCTTCGCGACCAAGCTGGTGGCGATGGGCGGTTTGAGTTATGTCGGCGGGTATGTGTCGGCGGCAGCGGTGATCAGCTTGATTGCTGTGTTGTGCCTGAAAGAGACGCGCAATAACGATTTGAATCGCGTTAGCTGATAAACCGCCATCGCGGGCAAGCCCGACTCCCACAGGGAAATGCATTCCAAATGTGGGAGCCGGGCTTGCCCGCGATGGGCGCGACTCGGTTACAGCTCTACAACAACAGCCTTCGAAGCACGAGTGGCTTTAGCCCGCGCTGCCTCAATCGACTCATCCCGCGCCAACGCCACGCCCATACGGCGCTGGCCATTCACTTCCGGCTTGCCGAACAGACGCAACGCCGTATCCGGCTCGCTCAAGGCTGCACCCAGGTTGGAAAACGCCGTCTGGGTCGACTTGCCTTCCACCAGGATCACCGCCGAAGCCGAAGGCCCGAACTGACGGATCAACGGGATCGGCAGGCCGAGAATTGCCCGCGCATGCAGGGCGAACTGCGACAAGTCCTGGGAAATCAGGGTCACCAGGCCAGTGTCATGGGGGCGCGGCGACACTTCGCTGAACCACACCTGATCGCCTTTGATAAACAGCTCGACGCCAAACAGACCACGACCACCCAACGCTTCGGTTACCGCCTTGGCAACGCGCTCGGATTCCGCCAGTGCAATCGGGCTCATGGCCTGTGGCTGCCAGGATTCCTGATAGTCGCCCTTCTCCTGACGGTGACCGACAGGCGCGCAGAAGGTAGTGCCGCCAATGTGGCGCACGGTCAGCAGGGTGATTTCGTAGTCGAAGTCGATAAAGCCTTCGATGATCACGCGACCCTTGCCGGCACGCCCGCCTTCCTGGGCGTAATCCCAGGCTTTCTGCACGTCATCGGCGCTGCGCAGCAGGCTCTGGCCCTTGCCCGACGAACTCATCACCGGCTTGACCACACACGGGAAGCCCAGGTCGGTGACGGCCTTGCTGTAGTCCTCGAAGGTGTCGGCGAAGTGGTACGGCGAGGTCGGCAGGTCCAGCTCTTCGGCGGCCAGGCGACGGATGCCTTCGCGGTTCATGGTCAGCAACGTCGCGCGGGCGGTCGGGATCACGGTGAAGCCTTCGGCTTCCAGCTCCACGAGGGTGGCGGTGGCGATCGCTTCGATTTCCGGCACGATGAAGTGCGGCTTTTCGGCTTCGATCACGGCACGCAGCGCGGCACCGTCGAGCATGTTGATCACGTGGCTGCGGTGGGCAACCTGCATGGCCGGCGCGTTGGCGTAGCGATCCACGGCAATCACTTCAACGCCCAGGCGTTGCAGTTCGATTACCACTTCCTTGCCCAGCTCACCGCAGCCACACAGCATTACGCGGGTCGCGGTTGGCGACAATGGAGTTCCGATTCGGGTCATCTCAGGTCCTCAGGGGAGCGGATCGTGGGGAGAAAGGCCGGCATTTTACATGAACTGTAAAGATTGGCTTCAGTTGGCGACGCGCTGCCGGCGCAAACGCCAGGCCATGGCCAGCCACACCACGGTAACGCCGGCGAATTTCGACACCAGGGCAGTGCCGGCGACCGCGGGCGTCAAGGCGCCGATCAGGCCGAAAAAGATGAAGGTATCGAGGGGGATACTCAGCGCCGAACTTATCCACAGGCGGTCGTGGAGTGGGCGCTTGGTGATGCTGAACACCAGCCAGTCAATGCATTCGGACACCGCGAACGCCGTGGCGCTGGCCAGGGCGATGGACGGATCGGAGGTGATATAGGACAGCACCAGCGCCGCCAGCATGGCGATGATCGCGCCATGGCCGAAACGGGTTTGCACCATGTCCCGCAGGACAAATACCAGGCCGCCCCAGGCAGACCAGATCACATCCAGGTGCGGAGCGGTAGAAAAGGCGAAGTTGATCAGCACGACGCTGCTGATGTAGGCAATCAGGAAGAACATGGGGCGAGGGACCTGTGAACAAGGGGCACAGGGTACTTCACATTTGGAAATATGTCGTCTGGGCGGGCCCTTTCGCGAGCAAGCCCGCTCCCACATTTTGAACGCATTCCTCCAAGACAAACGCAATCAAATGTGGGAGCGGGCTTGCTCGCGAAAGCGGTCTATCAGGCGCCGGACTTCCCCGGAATCATCCACACCAGCCCACTCGCCTTCGCCCGCTCATGGCACAACCCCAACACCACCCGGCGCTCGGCGTTGTCCATGCGACTCCAGCGGGTAATCTCTTCCACCGTGCGCTGGCATCCCGTGCAGATATCATCGTGATCCAGCGCGCAAATGCTCACGCAAGGCGACGCTACCGGCCGTTCAGATACGGTCATTCTTCCTGCTCAACCAAATCACGGGCATACCGCTGGGCGTTATGCACATAGTGCGCAGCGCTGGCCTCGAGCATTTTCTTCTGCACGTCGGTCAGTTCCCGCACCACCTTGCCCGGCGAGCCCATCACCAACGAACCATCGGGAATTTCCTTGCCCTCGCCGATCAGCGAATTGGCGCCGATGATGCAGTGCTTGCCGATCTTCGCCCCGTTAAGAATCACCGCATTGATGCCAATCAGGCTGTAATCGTCGACGGTGCAGCCATGCAACATGGCGTTATGGCCGATGGTCACGCCGGTGCCGAGGGTCAGCGGGTAACCCATGTCGGTGTGCATCACGCTGCCGTCCTGCACGTTGCTGTTCTTGCCGATCAGGATCAGCTCGTTGTCGCCGCGCAACACCGCGTTGAACCAGACGTTGGCGCCCTCCTCCAGTTTGACCTTGCCCACCAGCGTGGCATTGGGGGCCACCCAGCTGTTGGGATGGGTTTCGACTCGGGCGTCGCCCAGGCGGTATTTCATAGGTGGATCCTCACGGCAGGAACGATGGCCATCTGGCTCTTAGGTATTGATGAAGCTTTTCGGCGGTCGATGCAGGCTGATGTCGGCATCGTCATAGAGCAGATTGATCAGCTCGACAATCATGATCGCCGTCAGGCCCCAGATCTTGTATTCGCCAAACCGGTAACTGGGCACGTACCAACTGCGGCCCTGGTAATCGATACGGTGGGTATGTTCGCGCGGGTCCTGGCGAAAAAACTCCAGGGGCACGCTGAAAACAGCGGCGATCTCGGCGTCATTGGCCAGGTATTCGACGTAATCGGGGATAACGCCTACATAAGGCGTGACACGGATACCGTGCAGGGAAATCAGCGGGCTCAACGGGCCAATGACTTCCACCAGGCCCGGCGGCAGGCCGATCTCTTCTTCGGCTTCGCGCAGCGCGGTGAAGATCAGGTCCGGGTCTTCCGGGTCGCGGCGCCCGCCAGGGAATGCCACTTCGCCGCCATGGGTGGATAACCCGCTGGCGCGCAAGGTCAGGATCAGCTCGGGTTCGTCACTGCGGGTGATCGGCACCAGTACCGCCGCTTCCGGGAAACGACCGTCGGTCTCCAGCGTGTGGGGCGTATGATTGCTTACCCGGCGAAGTAGCTCGTCCAGCATGAGTCATCTCGGTCTGTTGGCTACCTTGCATCATGCACCAAACCTTGCGCACGCCCAACCCCAAAACCCTGGCCATGTCGCTAAACGACAACTTGCAGCCCATACCCGGTCACGCCAAGATAGGCGCACTCTCCAGGAACCCCAGCATGAACTTCTGCAGCCAGTGCGGTAAACCGGTCACCCAGCGCATTCCCGAAGGCGACGCACGCTTGCGTTATGTCTGCGATCACTGTCAGACCATTCACTACCAGAACCCCAATATCGTCGCGGGCACCGTACCGGTGTGGGGCGACCAGGTGCTGCTGTGCCGGCGCGCCATCGAGCCGCGCCTGGGCTTCTGGACCTTGCCCGCCGGCTTCATGGAGAACGGCGAGACCGTCGAGCAGGCCGCCATGCGCGAAACCCTGGAAGAAGCCTGCGCCCGGGTGCGCAACCTGAGCATCTACACCCTGATCGACGTGCCGCACATCAGCCAGGTGCACATCTTCTACCGGGCCGAACTGATCGACCTGGATTTTGCCGCCGGCCCCGAAAGCCTTGAAGTGCGCTTATTCGATGAAGCCGACATCCCTTGGTCCGAGCTGGCTTTCCGCACGGTCGGGCGTACCTTAGAATGCTTTTTTGCTGACCGTCGGCAACAGTCGTATCCGGTGCGCAGCGAATCGGTGCCGCCGCTGACCCAGTTGGCCAAATAACAATCCAGGCGGCACGTAGTCTTTTCAGGGGATACCGTTTCAATGCGTTGGTTGCTTGCTCTGATCTGCCTGTCGTTTGCCACGCTGTCGCCAGCCTCCACCCAAGTGATCCTGGGGGGCAAACCCGTCGAGAAAATCCTGGTGCTCAAGTCGGCCCATCAGTTGCAACTGATCAATGACGGCAAGCCCCTCAGGACCTACCGCATTTCCCTGGGCAAGAACCCCAAGGGCACCAAGCTGATGGAAGGCGACCGCCGCACCCCGGAAGGTTTCTACTGGATCGACTGGCGAAAGACCAGCGACCGCTTCAACCTGGCCATGCACATCTCCTACCCCAATATCAGCGATTCCGCGCGCGCCCGCCGCGAAGGGGTCAAGCCCGGCAGCATGATCATGATCCACGGCACCCCCGACGCCGAGGACTACCCCGAAGAGCTGTTCCATACCCTGGACTGGACCGACGGCTGCATCGGCATGCGCAATGTCGACATGCGCGAAGTCTGGAACCTGGTGAAAGACGGCACGATGATCGAGATTCGTCCGTAATTTCCTGCCCCTCGTAAAATAATTCAAAAAAAATTCCCGCCCCATGGGTGGCCTGCCGGTGAATACCAGTTCACCTCGGCAAGCTGCGCGCTTCTGCCTGAAATAAAGACCTCTCTAATACCACTTGAACTGGCGCACTATTAAGGCGCCCGCAAACGCTCGCCGGCACTGTTTTCGCTGCATTGACATGGTATTTAAGTGGTATTAGCTTGCGATCACTACCGGGCGACAACACTCCAATAACCGCATCGGAAACCGACACGATGAACCCCATCCTGGCCCTGCGCCCCGACGATAAACAATCGACGCCGCTGTACCTGCAACTGGCCCGCAACCTCGAAGCCGCGATTCATGCCGGCCAGTGGAAATCCGAGCAGGCATTGCCGTCGGAACGTGCCCTCAGCGAGCAACTGAGCATTTCCCGGGTGACCGCCCGCAAGGCGCTGGAAGTGCTGTTCGAACAAGGCCTGATCCGTCGCAGCCAAGGCTCCGGAACCTTCATCACGCCACGCCTGGAACAACCGCTGTCGCGCCTGTCGGGCTTCAGCGAAATGCTCCGGCTCAAGGGCTTTGTGCCGACGTCCCAGTGGCTCGAGCGCGACATCACCCCGCCGACCCATGAAGAATTGATTCGCCTGGGCCTGTCACCCAGCGACAAAGTCGCGCGGCTCAAGCGTTTGCGTAAGGCCGACGACACGGTGATGGCGATTGAAATGACCGCCATGCCCGCCTCCGTCCTCCCCCACCCGCAGGCCATCGGCAATTCGCTGTACGAATACCTAGAAAGCATCGGCAAGCCCATCGTGCGCGCCCTGCAACACATCCAGGCGATCAACGCCTCGGATGAGTTCGCAGCCCTGGTGGGCATCGCCCCCGGCACCGCCATGCTGCTGATGACCCGGGTGGGCTACACCGCCGACAACACCCCGATTGAAATCACCGACACCTACTGCCGCAACGACTACTACGACTTCGTCGCAGAACTGCGCCGCCACGACTATTCCGCTGAACTGCGAATTTAGAGAACTGCCCATGTCCGAAGACAATATCCTCACGCCACACGGCTGGATTCGCGGCCGCCTGGTGCACCAGCACGGCAAGGTCACTGCCGTAGAAGGCAGCCCGTGCAACCCGGCTGACAACGACCTGCCGTACCTGCTGCCAGGCTTTATCGACCTGCACGTGCACGGCGGTGGCGGCAAAGACATCATGGAAGGCACCGACGCCTTCCACACCATCACCCGCACCCACGTGCGGTTTGGCACCACCTCGCTGCTGGCCACCACCATGACCGCGCCAGTGGATGAGATTTCCCGCGTGCTCGGCGAAATCGGCACCTATTGCGAAAGCCGCCCGACCGGCACCGCTCGTGTCCTGGGCGTGCACCTGGAAGGCCCCTACATCAATCCGGGAAAACTCGGCGCACAACCGAACTTCGCCCACACCGCCTTGATGGCCGAAGTCGAAGAATACCTGCGCCTGGCGCCGATCCGGGTGATCACCATTGCTCCGGAAATCGCCGGCCATGACGGCCTGATCCGCGCCCTCAGCGAACGTGGCGTGCGCATGCAGATCGGCCACACCCTGGGCAGCTATGAAGAAGGTGTCGCCGCCCTCGCCGCCGGGGCCACCAGCTTTACCCACTTGTACAACGCCATGAGCCCGCTGCATCACCGCGAGCCCGGCATCGTCGGCGCGGCCCTGGCCCACGCCAAATACGCCGAGTTGATTCCCGACCTGCTGCACGTGCACCCCGGTGCCATGCGCGTGGCGCTGCGCTCGATCCCGTGCCTGTACTGCGTCACCGATTCCACCGCCGCTGCCGGCATGCCCGACGGCGAATACAAGCTGGGCAGCCACACCGTGACCAAGTGCCTGGGCGGCGTCCGCCTGGCCGATGGAACGCTGGCCGGCAGCACCCTGACCATGGACCAGGCGCTGCGCAACCTGGTGAAGATCGGCCTGCCGATCAGCGAAGCCTCACAACGCCTGTCGCAATTTCCTGCGGACTACCTGGGCCTCGAAGAACGCGGTCGCCTGCAACCCGGCAGCTTTGCCGACTGCGTGCGCCTGGACCGCTCCCTGCACCTCACCGACGTAATGGTCGAAGGAGAAACCATTGACTTCAAAAATGCTTGAAGAGGCCCTGGCCTCCTGCGAGGCCGTCGAGGCTCAACTGCAACGCCTGGACCCATTGCTGGAGGAAGTCGCCGGCCGCCTGCGTCGCCAGCCGCCGCAAGTGGCAATGACCATTGCTCGCGGCAGCTCGGACCACGCCGCCAGTTACTTCGCCTACCTGACCATGCAACACCTGGGGATTCCGGTGGCGTCGTTGCCGATGTCGGTGGTGACCATGCTGCAATCGCCGCTCAAGGTCAGCGGGCAAGTGGCGTTCGGTTTCTCCCAGTCGGGGCAAAGCCCGGACCTGGTCAACAGCCTGCGCCTGCTGCGCAAGCGCGGCGCCTTGAGCATCTCGATGGTCAACGCCGAAGACTCACCGCTGGAAGCCGCCTGCGAATTCCACGTGCCACTGTGCGCCGGCCCGGAACGCAGCGTCGCGGCCACCAAAAGCTTTATCGCGACCCTGAGCGCCAGCGCCCAGCTGATCGGCCACTGGAATCAGGAAGACGAGTTGCTGCAAGCCTGTAAGGCACTACCCGAAGGTTTGCGTGAAGCCGCCAGGCAAGACTGGAGCGTGGCCATCGACGCCCTGCGCGACTGCCAGCAACTGATGGTGATCGGCCGTGGCGCCGGTTTTGCCATTGCCCAGGAAGCCGCGCTCAAGCTCAAGGAAACCTCGGCGATCCAGGCCGAAGCCTTCAGCAGCGCCGAAGTGCGCCATGGCCCGATGGCTCTGATCGATGACAACTACCCGCTGCTGGTCTTCGCCCCACGCGGCGCCGAACAAGCCGGCCTGCTGAGCCTGGCCGCCGATATGCGCCAGCGCGGTGCCCGCGTGCTGCTGGCCGCTCCCGATGACATCGCCGAGCGCGACCTGACTCTGAGCCGCGCCGAACACCCGGCCCTGGACCCGATCCTGGCGATCCAGAGTTTCTACGTGATGGCCGCCGGTTTGGCAGAGGCCCGGGGCATGGACCCGGACCAACCGCGTCACTTGAGCAAAGTGACCCGCACCCACTGAGTTGATTGCAGCGTTTTCCTGATGAGTACCGTGCCCATGTCCCACAATAATAAAGACCTCACCCTCAGCGCTCCCCTCAGTGGGCCGGTGCTGACCCTGGGCGACGTTCCCGACGAAGTGTTCGCCAGTGGCGCCATGGGCGACGGCATTGCCATCGACCCGCTCAACGATTGCCTGCACGCGCCGTGTGATGGCGTGATCATCCACGTCGCCCGCACCGGGCATGCGCTGACCATTCGCGCCGATAATGGCGCTGAATTGCTGATGCACGTGGGCATCGACACGGTGGAATTGAATGGCGAAGGCTTTGCGCTGCTGGTCAAGCAAGGTGCGCGGGTCAGCAAGGGCCAGGCACTGGTCCAGTTTGACCTGGACCTGATTGCGCGCCAGTGCAAAAGCCTGGTCAGCCTGATCATCCTGACCAACAGCGAGCTGTTTGAGCTACGGCCGATCACCTTGAAAACAGTGAAGGTCGGCGAGCCGCTGCTGCATGTGGTTGCACGGTTGGCCGGTGCAGCGAAAGTGATTGATGAGTCGGTCACCGAAGCCAGCGCGACTATTCGCATCACCCATCGTGGCGGCCTGCACGCGCGCCCCGCTGCCTTGATCCGCAAGACCGCACAGGCATTCAGCAGCCAGTCGCAGCTGCATTTCGCCGGCAAGTCGGCTTCGTGCGACAGCCTGATCGGCTTGATGGGCCTGGGGATTGGTGAGCAGGACGAGGTGCAGGTCACCTGTCGTGGCAAGGATTGTGAAGCCGCGCTGCAAGCACTGATCGCTGCGCTGTCGGTGGAAGTTGGCGAAGCGCATCACGCTCCAGTGGCCGTCGCCCCACGCCGCGCGAATACCGAAGCCGGAGTACTGCAAGGCGTGTGTGCCGCGCCGGGGTTGGTCTGCGGCCCGTTGTTCCGCCTGAACGGAATCGAGCTGCCGGTGGACCCGGGCAACAACGCCCCGGATGAACAGCTGCAGCACCTGGACAGTGCCCTGGAACAGGTGCGTAGCGAAATCCGCCACACCCTGGACCAGGCCCGTCAGCGCAAGGATGTGGAGGAAGAAGAGATCTTCGCCGCCCACCTGGCACTGCTGGAAGACCCTACGTTGCTGGAGGCCGCCACCGCCGCCATCGAACAGGGCAGCGCCGCCACTCACGCCTGGCGCGATGCGATCCAGGCTCAATGCGCGGTGCTGCTCGCCCTAGGCAAACCGCTGTTCGCCGAACGCGCCAACGACCTGCGCGACTTGCAGCAACGCGTGCTGCGGGCGTTGCTGGGCGAGGCCTGGAATTTTGATTTGCCGGCCGGCGCTATCGTCTCGGCCCATGAGCTGACCCCATCGGATCTGCTGCAACTGAGCAATCAACATGCGGCCGGTATCTGCATGGCCGAAGGCGGCGCGACGTCTCATGTGGCGATTCTGGCGCGGGGTAAAGGCTTGCCGTGCGTGGTTGCACTGGGCACTGAATTGCTTGATGTGCCCCAAGGCCAGCGCGTGGTGCTGGATGCCGCCAACGGCCGCCTGGAGCTGACGCCGGATGATGCGCGCCACGCCCAGGTTCACCAGTTGCGCGATGCACAGAAACTGCGGCGCCAACAGCAGCACGCGCAGGCTCAAGGCACCGCCAGCACTCAGGATGGCGTGCGTATTGAAGTGGCCGCGAATGTCGCCTCCAGCGTCGAAGCCCAACTGGCCTTCGAGAATGGCGCCGATGGCGTCGGCCTGCTGCGCACAGAATTTCTCTTCGTCGACCGCCGCACTGCGCCCGATGAACAGGAGCAGCGCCAGGCCTACCAAGCCGTACTGGATGCCATGGGCGACAAATCCGTAATCATCCGCACCATCGACGTCGGCGGCGACAAGCAACTCGACTACCTGCCGCTGCCGTTCGAGACCAACCCCGTGCTGGGCCTGCGGGGCATTCGCATGGCGCAAGTGCGTCCAGAGGTGCTGGACCAGCAACTGCGTGCCCTTCTCCAGGTCAGCCCGCTGGAACGTTGCCGCATCCTGCTGCCAATGGTCAGCGAAGTCGACGAACTGCTGCACATTCGCCAGCGCCTCGATGAACTGTGCGCCGAACTGGAACTGACCCAACGCCCGGAACTGGGGGTGATGATCGAAGTGCCCGCGGCGGCGCTGATGGCCGAACAACTGGCCGAGCACGCGGACTTTCTGTCCATCGGCACCAATGACCTGTCCCAGTACACCCTCGCCATGGACCGCGACCACGCCGGCCTCGCCGCCCGGGTCGATGCCATTCACCCGGCGCTGTTGCGGCTGATCGCCCAGACGTGCATCGGCGCAGCCAAGCATGGGCGCTGGGTCGGTGTGTGCGGGGCGCTGGCGTCCGACCCGCTGGCCACGCCGGTGCTGATCGGCCTGGGCATCAGCGAGCTGTCCGTCAGCCCGCCGCAAATCGGAGAAATCAAGGACCGTGTCCGTCACCTGGACGCAGCCCAATGCCGGCAACTGAGCCAAAGCCTGCTTAACCTGAGCAGCGCCAAAGCCGTTCGCCAAGCCTGTCAACACCACTGGCCGCTGAGCTGAAAACAACAAGAATAGGGAGACACGCCGTGTACCAATATTTTATCGAAGGGCTGCAACGCCTGGGCCGTGCACTGATGCTGCCGATCGCGATTTTGCCGATCGCCGGCCTCCTGCTGCGACTGGGCGACACTGACCTGCTGAACATCGCGGTGATGCACGACGCCGGGCAGGCGATCTTCGCCAACCTGGCGCTGATCTTTGCCATCGGCATTGCCGTGGGTTTTGCCCGCGACAACAACGGCACGGCGGGCCTGGCAGGCGCCATCGGTTACCTGGTGATGGTCTCCACCCTCAAGGTGATGGACGCCAGCATCAACATGGGCATGCTCGCGGGCATCGCCAGCGGCTTGATGGCCGGTGCGCTGTATAACCGCTTTAAGGACATCAAGCTGCCGGAGTACCTCGCATTCTTTGGTGGGCGACGGTTTGTGCCGATCGTCACCGGGTTCTCCGCGGTGGCGCTGGGGGTGATCTTTGGTTTGATCTGGCCACCCGTGCAGCAAGGCATCAACAGCTTCGGCGTGCTGCTGATGGAAAGCGGCAGTTTTGGTGCGTTCGTGTTTGGCGTGTTCAACCGCCTGCTGATCGTCACCGGCTTGCACCATATCCTCAACAACATGGCGTGGTTTGTGTTCGGCACCTTCACCGACCCGACGACCGGCGCGGTAGTGACCGGCGACCTGACTCGCTACTTTGCCGGCGACCCGAAAGGTGGGCAGTTCATGACCGGCATGTTCCCGGTGATGCTGTTCGGCCTGCCGGCGGCGTGCCTGGCGATGTACCGCAATGCACTGCCGGAGCGGCGCAAGATCATGGGCGGGATTTTCCTGTCGATGGCGCTGACCTCGTTCCTGACCGGGGTCACCGAGCCGATCGAATTCGCCTTCATGTTCCTCGCGCCGTTCCTGTACCTGGTGCATGCGCTGCTGACCGGGTTGTCGATGGCGATCACCAACATGCTCAACATTCACCTGGGCTTTACCTTCTCCGGTGGGTTTATCGACATGGTGCTGGGCTGGGGTAAATCCACCAACGGCTGGTTGGTATTCCCGGTTGGGCTGGCGTATGCGGTGATCTACTACAGCGTGTTCAATTACTGCATTCGTCGCTTCAATTTGAAGACGCCGGGGCGTGAGGATATTCAAGTCGCGCAGGCTGAGGCCATGACCGATAACCAACGGGCCGGGGCTTACATTCGGGCGCTGGGTGGTGCAGAGAATCTGCTGAGTGTGGGTGCTTGCACGACGCGTCTGCGGCTGGACATGATGGACCGCAACAAGGCGGTGGATGCCGAGTTGAAGGCGCTGGGTGCGATGGCCGTGGTTCGACCGGGTAATGGCGGGAGTTTGCAGGTGGTGGTCGGGCCGATGGCGGACAGCATTGCCGATGAGATTCGGTTGGCGATGCCTTCGTATGTTGCGGCGCCTGCGGTGGTGGTAGCGCCTGTTGAGAAGAGCACACCGGTGAATGTGCATGAGGCCGAGAAATGGCTGAGTGCGCTGGGCGGTCGGGCCAATGTATTGCAACTGGATGCGGTGGCGATGACGCGGCTGCGAGTGGAGCTGGGGGATGGTTCGGTGTTGTCGGAATCCCAACTGACTGCGCTAGGTTGCCAGGGGGTTAGCCAGCTTGAGAGTGGGGTTTGGCACTTGCTGATTGGTGACAAGGCTTCGGGGTTGGGTGAGGCGTTGGAGCGGTTGGTCAGTGGCCGTGAGGTTGGGGTAAAAGCCTGAATCTTTGCTGAGCATCAGGGCCTCTTCGCGAGCAAGCCCGCTCCCACATTTTGATCGGTGCCCGTCATGGCAACGCGGTCAAATGTGGGAGCGGGCTTGCTCGCGAATGGCCCTCACAGGCGCAGAATTACTCAGGCTCAGGCACCTCATACAAGTCCAGCATCCGATCCACCATCATTTGAATCCCCTCCAGCATCCGACAAATCCCCAGCGCCACATCACGGTGGGAACCGTCGACTTCAAACGCCAGATGAACCGTCAGCGCCTGCACTGAGGCAAGGTCCTGAGAGGCGTTGGCCAGCAGGGTTTCGCTATCCAGATTAGGTACAAGGGTGAATAACTGATCGGCAGGTTGACTCGTCACCTGACGGGCTGCAGCTTGAAGCGAGGCTATGGAAGATGAAGTGTTTTCGTTGACCATCGTGAAGCTCCGAGAAGAATACGCTCCTAGTGATGTTTACGAGCTTGCAGTCCCGGTCACTGAATTGGCAGCGACTGGCGAAGGTTAGAGAGGCAGGTTCCGAGGGACAACCTGAAAGACTTGTCAGAAAAATCCGAGTCGCTCCGACAAGCCAGCTCCCACATTTGATCGTCACCAGGCATGGCAACGCGGTCCAATGTGGGAGCCGGGCTTGCCCGCGATGAGGCCCTACAGGCAACAAAAAACCCGCTGACCAAACTGGCCCAGCGGGTTTCTTGTTTTGCAGCCAGCGAATCAAAAATCCGCCAACTGCCACACCTCATACGCCGGTGTCTCATACGGATGGCTAAGCTTCAACGCAGCCACCACAGCCACGATCAACTCATCCGCCACCACCAGCTCAACCTTCCACTCTTCTACCACTTCAACCTGCCCCACCTGCCCGATAAACGGCTGGCTGCCGTCCATCGCGCGGAATTGGCCCTGGCCCAGGACCTGCCAGGCGCAGCTGTCGTAGTTGCCGATGCGCCCGCCGCCGGCTGCGAAGACGGCGGTTTTCACCGTCTCCACGTGGCTGTCGGGCACAAAGAAGCTGAGCTTGTACACCGACTTAGTTCACCCAGACGCGAGCGTTACGGAACATGCGCATCCACGCGCCGTCTTCGTTCCACTCTTCCGGGCGCCACGAGTTCTGCACGGCGCGGAACACACGCTCCGGGTGCGGCATCATGATGGTGACGCGACCGTCGCGGCTGGTCAGCCCGGTGATCCCGCGCGGCGAGCCGTTCGGGTTGGCCGGGTAGCCTTCGGTGACCTTGCCGTGGTTGTCGACAAAACGCAGGGCCACGGTACCGGACAGGTCGGCTTCCAGCAGTGCTTCTTCGCTGGCGAATTCCGCATGGCCTTCACCGTGGGCGATGGCGATTGGCATGCGCGAACCGGCCATGCCCTGCAGGAAGATCGAGTTGGATTCCTGTACCTGGACCATCGCAACACGGGCTTCGAACTGCTCGGAGCGGTTACGCACAAAGTGCGGCCAGAACTCGCTGCCCGGGATCAGTTCGCTGAGGTTGGACATCATCTGGCAACCGTTGCACACACCCAGGGTGAAGCTGTCGTTACGCTCGAAGAAGCCCTGGAACGCGTCACGGGCACGGCTGTTGAACAGGGCCGACTTGGCCCAGCCTTCACCGGCACCCAGTACGTCGCCGTAGGAGAAACCACCGCAGGCAACCAGGCCTTTGAACTCGTTGAGGTCGACGCGACCAGCGAGGATGTCGCTCATGTGCACGTCGATCGCATTGAAGCCGGCACGGTCGAACGCTGCCGCCATTTCCACCTGGCCGTTGACGCCCTGCTCACGCAGTACGGCCACTTGTGGGCGGATGCCTTTCTTGATGTAAGGCGCGGCGATGTCCTGGTTGACGTCGAAGCTGAGCTTGGTGCTCAGGCCCGGATTGTCTTCTTCCAGGATCACGTCGAATTCCTGCTCGGCGCAGTCGGCGTTGTCGCGCAGGCGCTGGATCTGGTAGCTGGTCTCGGCCCACTGGCGTTGCAGCAGGCGGCGCTGGCCTTCAAACACGGTTTCGCCGTTGAAGACGATGTTGATTTCACCGTTGTTGATCGGCTGGCCAATCACGGCCACGCAGTCGCCCAGGCCAGCGGCGCTGAACTGTGCGAGTACGTCTGGCGTTGCGTCCTGGCGAACCTGGATCACGGCGCCCAGCTCTTCGTTGAACAGGATTGCTGCGATGTCAGCGGAAGTTTCTGCCAGGCCATCGAGGTTCAGGCTCAGGCCGCAGTGACCGGCGAAGGCCATTTCCACGGCGCTGGTCAGCAAACCACCGTCGGAACGGTCGTGGTAAGCCAGCAGGTGGCCGTCGGCGTTCAGGCCCTGGATCACGGCGAAGAAGGCTTTCAGGTCTTCGGCGTCGTCGACGTCCGGGGCCTGCTTGCCGAGCTTGCCGTGCACCTGGGCAAGGATCGAGGCACCCATGCGGTTCTGACCGCGACCGAGGTCGATCAGGATCAGGTCGGTGGTGCCCTTGTCCATGCGCAGTTGCGGGGTCAGGGTCTGGCGAATGTCGGTGACTGGCGCAAAGCCGGTAACGATCAGCGACAGCGGAGAAGTGACGCTCTTGTCCACGCCTTCATCGTTCCAGCGGGTGGCCATGGACATGGAGTCCTTGCCCACCGGAATGGTGATGCCCAGCTCAGGGCACAGCTCCATGCCGACCGCTTTCACGGTGTCGTACAGGCGCGCATCTTCACCCGGGTGACCGGCAGCGGACATCCAGTTGGCCGACAGCTTGATGTCGGAGATCTTGGCGATACGCGAAGCCGCGATGTTGGTCAGGGTTTCGCCGATGGCCATGCGGCCCGACGCCGGGGCGTCCAGCAGCGCCAGCGGAGTACGCTCGCCCATGGCCATGGCTTCACCGGTGTACACGTCGAAGCTGGTGGCGGTGACGGCAACGTCAGCCACCGGGACCTGCCACGGGCCGACCATTTGATCACGGGCAACCAGACCAGTGATGGTGCGGTCGCCGATGGTGATCAGGAAGCTTTTGCTGGCAACGGCCGGGTGGTGCAGGACGCGCTCCACGCAGTCGGCGATGGCCAGGGTCGATGGATCGAAATCGTCGCCCAGTTCGTTTTCACGCACGGCCGAACGGTGCATGCGCGGGGCTTTGCCCAGCAGCACTTCCAGCGGCATGTCCACCGGGCTGTTGCCGAAGTGGCTGTCGGTGACCGTCAGTTGCGGCTCGGCAGTGGCTTCGCCGACTACCGCAAACGGGCAGCGCTCGCGCTCGCAAATCGCCTGGAAGCGTTCGAAGTCTGCAGGACCTACCGCCAACACGTAGCGTTCCTGGGATTCGTTGCTCCAGATTTCGTGCGGGGCCATGCCCGGCTCGTCGTTTGGAATGTTGCGCAGTTCGAAACGGCCGCCACGATCGCCATCGTTGACCAGTTCCGGGAAGGCGTTGGACAAACCACCTGCGCCGACGTCGTGGATGAAGCTGATGGGGTTCTTGTCACCCAGTTGCCAGCAACGGTCGATGACTTCCTGGCAACGGCGTTCCATCTCAGGGTTTTCACGCTGTACGGAAGCGAAGTCCAGGTCGGCCGAGCTGGTGCCGGTGGCCATGGAGGAGGCGGCGCCGCCACCCAGGCCGATCAGCATCGCCGGGCCACCGAGAACGATCAGCTTGGAGCCGACCAGAATCTCGCCTTTCTGTACGTGTTCGGCGCGGATGTTGCCCATGCCGCCGGCCAACATGATCGGCTTGTGGTAATCGCGCACTTCATCGCCACGCGGGGTGGTGATGGATTGCTCGAAAGTACGGAAGTAACCGGTCAGGGCCGGACGCCCGAATTCGTTGTTGAACGCGGCGCCGCCCAGCGGGCCTTCGATCATGATGTCCAGCGCGGTGACGATGCGCTCAGGCTTGCCGTACGGCACTTCCCACGGCTGTTCGAAGCCCGGGATCTGCAGGTTGGACACGGTGAAGCCGGTGAGGCCGGCCTTTGGCTTGGCGCCACGACCGGTTGCACCTTCGTCGCGAATCTCGCCGCCGGAACCGGTGGCTGCGCCCGGGAACGGGGCAATCGCGGTCGGGTGGTTGTGAGTCTCGACTTTCATCAGGATGTGTACCGGCTCTTGCACCGCGCCGTACTGGCGGGTTTCAGGGTCCGGGAAGAAACGGCCGGCGACAGAGCCGACGATGACCGAGGCGTTGTCCTTATAAGCCGACAGAACGCCTTCGCTGTGCATCACGTAGGTGTTCTTGATCATGCCGAACAGGCTTTTTTCCTGGCTCTGGCCGTCGATGTCCCAACTGGCGTTGAAGATCTTGTGACGGCAGTGCTCGGAGTTCGCCTGGGCGAACATCATCAGTTCGATGTCGTGGGGGTTGCGCTTCAGGCCAATGAAGGCGCTGACCAGGTAGTCAATCTCGTCTTCGGCCAGGGCCAGGCCCAGCTCGGTGTTGGCGGTTTCCAGGGCGGCACGGCCACCACCGAGCACGTCAATCGCGGTCAGCGGCTTGGGCTCGGCGTGGCTGAACAGACCGGCGGCCTGTTCCAGCTGGCTGACGATGATCTGGGTCATGCGGTCGTGCAGGCTGCTGGCGATCAGCTCGGCCTCGGCCTCGCTGAACTGGCCTGCTACATAGAAGGCAATCCCGCGTTCCAGGCGCTGGATTTTGTCCAGGCCGCAGTTGCGGGCGATGTCGCTGGCCTTGCTCGACCAGGGCGAGATGGTGCCGAACCGTGGCAGGACCAGGAACAAGCGGCCGTTAGGCTCTTGGACAGGAACGCTGGGACCGTACTTCAGAAGGCGCGCCAGCACTTGCTGTTCGTCGGCGGTCAAAACGCCAGTAACGTCGGCGAAGTGAGCAAATTCAGCATACAAGCCACTGACAGAAGGTACCTTCTGGCTCAGTTGCTCAAGGAGTTTGCTGTGGCGAAAGGCAGAAAGGGCAGGAGCGCCGCGCAGGATCAACATCTTCGGGACAGCCTCGGGAAGGGGGTGTGCTTTGAGGCCGTGCATTCTAGCGTAAACCGTCGCCAACGGCACCCGAAACGGCACCAGTGGCCGCAGCCGGACGTCAGTTGGCATAAATCGCACGATATCATATGGCCATACAGGCTATTCCGGGCAGTTATTTTATCCGTCACAATCGGCTGCCAAGCCCCGTTTCTGCGGGCTGCAGCCAAGGTTTACGGGCGCTAGCAGACAAGTGCCCCGCTGTCGAGATATGGCGCCGAGGGTCCTTTGCGTATACTGCGCAGATGTTCTCCCCTACTGCTTTACGCCCGCGATGCGCCAAATGGCTCTTCGTTACCGGACTCTTCCTGCTGCTCAGTGCGTGTGTGGATAAACCCAACACGCTCGAGCGAATCAAGGAGGATGGCGTATTGCGGGTGGTCACCCGAAACAGTCCGGCCACTTATTTCCAGGACCGTAACGGCGAAACCGGCTTCGAATACGAACTGGTGAAACGTTTTGCCGACGAGTTGGGGGTAAAGCTCGAGATCGAGGCGGCCGACAACCTGGATGACCTGTTCTCGCAGATCGGCAAACCCAACGGCCCGGTACTGGCCGCCGCCGGCCTGGTCAGCAGTGAGCAGCGTCGCCAGCAAGTGCGTTTCTCCCACCCTTATCTGGAAGTCACCCCGCAGATCATCTACCGCAACGGCCAGTCCCGGCCGACCACCGCGGCAGACCTGGTGGGCAAGAAAATCATGGTGCTCAAGGGCAGCACCCACGCCGAGCAACTGGCGCAGCTGAAAAAACAGTTTCCCGGGATTGAATACGAAGAATCCGACGCCGTTGAGGTGGTCGACCTGCTGCGCATGGTGGATGAGGGCCAGATCGACCTGACCCTGGTGGACTCCAACGAAGTGGCGATGAACCAGGTGTACTTCCCCAACGTGCGGGTGGCCTTTGACCTCGGTGACGCCAGCCATCAAGCCTGGGCGGTCGCCGCCGGTGAAGACAACAGCCTGCTCAACGAGGTCAACAACTACCTCGACAAGGTGGAAAAGAACGGCACGCTGCAACGCCTGAAAGATCGCTATTACGGGCACGTCGATGTACTCGGCTACATGGGCGCCTACACCTTCGCCCAGCATCTGCAGCAGCGCCTGCCCAAATACGAGAAACACTTCCGGGCCTATGCCAAGGAAGAAAAGGTCGACTGGCGCCTGCTGGCGGCCATCGGCTATCAGGAATCACTCTGGCAGCCGGCGGTGACCTCCAAGACCGGCGTGCGCGGCCTGATGATGCTGACCCAGAACACGGCGCAGGCCATGGGCGTGTCCAACCGCCTGGACGCCAAGCAGAGCATCATGGGCGGCGCCAAGTACCTGGCCAAGATCAAGGATGAGCTGGACGACAAGATTGCCGAGCCGGACCGCACCTGGTTTGCCCTGGCGGCGTACAACGTCGGCACCGGCCATTTGGACGACGCGCGCAAGCTGGCCGAAAAAGAAGGCCTGAACCCGAACAAGTGGCTGGACGTGAAGAAGATGCTGCCGCGCCTGTCGCAGAAGCAGTGGTACAGCAAGACGCGGTATGGCTATGCCCGTGGCGGTGAGCCCGTGCATTTTGTGGCGAACATCCGGCGTTACTACGACATTCTGACGTGGGTGACGCAGCCGCAGCTGGAAGGCAACCAGGTGGTCGAAGGCAACCTGCATGTGCCGGGTGTGGACAAGACCAAGCCGACGGAAGAAACCCCGCCGCTGTAATCCCCCGATTCTCCAAACACCACAAAACCAATGTGGGAGCGGGCTTGCTCGCGAAGGCGGTGGTTCAGCCAGCACATGGATTGACTGACACACCGCCTTCGCGAGCAAGCCCGCTCCCACATTTGATCTTCGTCGTCTTATAGAGCGGTGTTCAGGCCGGTAAGCAGGTGCACCACCCCACCCGCCAACACCATCACGCCCGGCACGCCTGCCGCCTTGAGCGCCTGTGCATCCAACCGCCCCGCATCCTGCAACTGCACCCGCACCCGGGTCAGTGCTACCCGCTGCTGCGACTTGAGATTCTCCGCGCCGCCCAGCGCATTCAGCACTGCCGGGGCCAACAGTGTTTCGCTCACTGGAGCTGCCTGCGGCGTTTCAAGCACCAGATCCGGCGTCAGGGCCTTCCAGAACGCCCGCTGAAATTTCTCGAACATGTCAGTTCTCCACAACCAATGAGGTTTCAACGGTAGCCGCGTGATACAGGCGCAAGGCCTCGCGAACCTGCGACGCTTCTTCCAGGCCCAGCACCTGGCGGGCGATGGATTGGCAATCCGCCAGGTCCAGCTCGCGCACGGTAGCCTTGATGGTCGGGATCAGCGGCACGCTGACCGATAACTCATCCACCCCCAGCCCGATCAGCACCGGCACTGCCAGCGCTTCAGACGCCAACGCCCCACATACGCCGACCCACTTGCCATGGGCATGGGCCGCCTTGACGGTGGTGGCGATCAGGCGCAGCACCGCCGGGTGAAAGCTGTCTGCCTGGCTGGCGAGGCGCGGGTGATCGCGGTCCATAGCCAGGGTGTATTGGGTCAGGTCGTTGGTGCCGATGGAGAAGAAATCCACCTCCGGCGCAAACAGATCGGCCATCAATGCCGCCGATGGCACTTCGATCATGATTCCCAGCTTCGGCAGTTCCGTCAGCCCCAGGGCCAGCGCCTCCTCTTCAAGAATCTGCCGCGCCAGGCGCAGCTCCGAGAGCAGGCTGACCATCGGCAACATGATGTGCAGCCGGGCGAAACCGGCACTGGCGAGAATCGCACGGAATTGTTCACGCAACAGTTCCGGGCGCTCCAGGCACAGGCGAATCCCGCGCAGGCCAAGGAACGGGTTGGTCTCACTGTCCATCGGCACATAGGCCAACGGCTTGTCGCCACCAACGTCGAGGGTGCGCACCACCAGATTGCGCTGCGGGCCCAATGCACGGGCGATGGCGCTGTAGGTGCCCGCCTGCTCCTCGGGGCTCGGCGCGCGGTTGCGGTCCAGGTAGAGGAACTCGGAACGCAGCAAACCAACGCCTTCGCCCCCCAGGGACAATGCCTGCTCCACCTCCTGCAACGATGCGACGTTGGCCGTCACTTCGACGTGATGACCGTCGCGGGTCGTGGCGGGCAACGACGCCTGCTCCACTTCCCGCTGGCGGCGCAGCACTTGTTGTTGGCGGCTGGCTTGCAAGTGTTCGATCTCGGCCAGGTCCGGGTCCAGGTGCAACTCGCCCTTGTCGGCATCCAGCAGCACTTGCTTGCCGTTGGCCAGTTCCAGCACCTGCGCCGGCAGCCCGCAGATGGCCGGCAAGCCAAGGGCGCGGGCGAGAATGGCGACGTGGCTGGTAGCGCCGCCGCCCACCGTCACAAAACCCAGCACCTTGCGCGTGTCGAGGCTGGCGGTTTGCGAGGGAGTCAGTTGTTCGGCAATCAGGATTGCCTGCTCCGGCAAATCCCAGGCGCTGTCCTGAACCCCGAGGATCAATTTCAGCACCCGCTGGCCAACGTCTGCCAGGTCGGCAGCGCGCTCGGCAAGCAAGGCGTTGCCCAGGCCCTGGAAGAGCGTGGCGGTGGCCTCGGTGGCGCTGTTCCAGGCGAAGGCCGCGCTCTTGCCCTGGTCCAGCAGGTCGCGGGTTTGTTCCAGCAGGGCCGGATCGTCCAGCAACTCCTGATGGGCGCGGAAGATCTCGGACTGGGCAGTGCCGACGGCCTTTTCCTGCAGGGCTTGCAGCGCCTGATTGGCGTTGTTCAGGGCATGGGTCAGGGCCGCACGTTCCAGCGCTTCACCTTTGCCGGTCTCTACGAACGTCAGTGCCGGCTCCTTGACCTGCACCACCTGGCCAAACGCCGAACCGGGCGAGGCGCACACGCCGCGCAGCAAGGTCGCCGATGAATCAGGCGCCACGGGTGCAGCGCCAAGTTGAGGAGCCGCGACGGTTTCACCGCAGCCTTCGGCCAGCAAGGTCACCAGCGCCTGGATCGCCGCTTCGGCATCCTCGCCGGCCGCGCTGACTTGCAAGGTGTCACCCTGCACCGTCTGCAATGCCATGATCCGTACCAGCGACTTGGCGTTGGCGCTCTCGGTTTGCTTGTGCAGGTAAATACTCGCCTTGAAGCCTTTGGCCGCCTGCGCCAGCACCGCCGCCGGGCGCGCATGCAGGCCGTTGGCGTTGGGCAAGGTCAGTGGCCTGGAGAACAGGGCGTCACCCTCCTCGTCTTTCACCTCGTCGGCAACGGCTTGCGGCGTGACTCGCAGCAGTGGCTGCCCCACGTCTACCAGGCCCTGCTCGGGCGTCAGCAGCTTGAATGGCTCGCCACTGACCACCAGCATCAGGGTCAGCAAACTACGGGCATTGAGCGCCACGTAGTCGGCATCGAATTCAATCAGCGGTTGCCCGGCTTCCACCCGCTGGCCTTCCTCGACCAATCGGGTGAAACCCTTGCCCGCCAGGTTCACGGTGTCCAGGCCGATGTGCATCAGCACCTGGACGCCGTTGTCATCGGTGATGCTCACCGCATGACCACTGTCCTGGATATTGCTGATCACCCCGGCCAGTGGCGCGCAGAGGGTCTGCGAGGTCGGATCGATGCACAGGCCATCGCCGATCAGGCGACTGGAGAACACCGGATCAGGCACCTGGTCCAGGGCGAGCAGCACCCCGGACAATGGCGCCAGCAATTCCAGGGATTGGGTTGTGGTCATGACTTCACCTGCTGTTTGGTTCTGTAAAAATCATTGGGCATCGACGGCTTTATTTCCACCAGTACTCAACCTGCACACCAAAGTTGGAGCCATGCAACGCCGTGCCATAACTGCCGGTGTCGGACAACGCCGAACCTGCCGCCAGTTCATTGGCCGCACGCTTGGCCGCTTCGTTCCAGGTCGCGTAGGTGTAATACAAGCGCACTTCCGGTCGTGCCCAGAAATCCGGGCCTTTGGGCGACCAGGTCGGGGCGAACGTAAATTTGCTCAGCTTGCGCGTGCCACCGGTAGCCTCGACCTGATCATGACCGAGTTCGGTGACCAGCTTGAACTGTTCGGAAATCGCATAGGCCGGGCGCACGCCCAGCGACATCCAGGTCTGATCCTGGTTGCCCGGGCGAATATCTTTCTGGTACACGGCCTCGATCTGCCCGCCAAACCGTGGCGTCACTTGCCAGTCGAAGAACTCCACTGCGCGGTAGCTCTTGCTGCTTTTATCGAGGAAGGTATCGCCGGTGTAGCCGAGGCCGGTGCCGGGGCCTTCGCCGTACTGCAGGGCAAATTTGTTGCGCCCGCCGAGGAAGGGTTTCTGCACATGCTGGGCGGTAATGGCCCAGCCGCTGTTGGTGTCACGGCCACCGGCTTTTTCGATGTAGCTCAAGCCCAGTTCCAGCTCGCCGCCGGGATTGGTCTTGAAGCCGGCCACGTTGAAGTCGTGACGGGTGGCGTATTCCTTCTGGTACAGGTTGTCCTTGCGGGAAAGCGCGTAGCTGTATTTCAGGTCGCCGATTTTCACGTCCTCGATACCGCCGCCCGTGGCGCTCTGGTTCCAGTAGTAGAAGTCGGAGATATGGATGTCATTTCGTTTGTAGTAGCGCCGGCCGGCCCACAGCGAACCGCCGTTGAGGCTGGGGATGTTCGACCACTGCGCATACATCTGCGGCATGCGTGCCGAGCCGTTGTCTTCGCCCTGGAACTTCAGCGCCCGGTCGTACTTGTTGTACAGCGAAGCCATGGCGTCGACGCTGAACACCGAGCCGTCGTCGAGGGTCAGCAGGTCCTGGCGCAATTCGAGTTCGGCGTACTGCTCGCACTCGTTGCCCAGGCGGTATTTGGATTGTGCACCCGGCAACTGGAAGCACTGCTGCTTGCCACTGCCGGTTGAAGTCCCCGCACCGCTACGCAAGTAGCCGGCAAATTCCAACGCCTGGGCTGCCATCGGCAAGGTCAGGCAGGATGCAACGAGGCCCAGCTTTATTGTTGTTTTCATGAAGCACTCCGATATTTTTATTATGTTTTTTAAAGCGCCCCGGCTCTCCCACGCCGGGGGTAAAGCGGGTCTCAGTCCTTGAGATGCAACACAAACGATTCATACGGGCGCAGCGAGATCTGGCTCGAGCGCTGTGGGCAGTCGTCGTAGTTGCTGATCAGCAGGCGTTGCTCACTCGCCGCCGTCAGCAGGCCATCGGGCAGTTCGATCTGGCAGGGCGTGCCGTAGAAGTTGTTCAGCACCAGCAGGCGTTCGCCGTGGCCTTCGCGCAGGTACGCCCAGACCTGGGTGTGCTGTGGCAGCAGTTGGCGGTAAACGCCTTCCTGAATCAGCGGCTCATGCCGACGCAGCTTGATCAGCGCACGGTAGTGATGCAGTACCGATTGCGGGTCATCCAGCTCGCTTTGCACGTTGATCTGCGCGGCGTTGGCCGGGATGCCGATCCACGGTTCGCCGCGACTGAAGCCAGCGTTTTGCTCGGCATTCCATTGCATCGGTGTGCGGCTGTTATCGCGGGACTTCTGCATGATCGCCGCCATGCTCGATGCCTCGGACTCACCGGCCTCACGCTTGAGCCGATAGATGTTCAGCGTCTCGACATCCCGGTATTGGTCGATGGTGTCGAAGCCCGGATTGGTCATGCCCAACTCTTCACCCTGGTACACGAAAGGCGTGCCCTGGAGGAAGTGCAGCGCAGTGGCGAGCATCTTCGCCGACACCACGCGGTGCTCGCCGTCATCACCAAAACGCGAGACCACCCGCGGCTGGTCGTGGTTACACCAGAACAGCGCATTCCAGCCGCCACCGGCCTGCATGCCGAGTTGCCAGTCGGACAGAATCTGCTTGAGTTGCAGGAAGTCGAAGTCGGCCGCGACCCACTTCTGCAGGTTCGGATAATCGACTTTCAGGTGGTGAAAGTTGAAGGTCATCGACAGCTCTTTCGACTGTGGATTCGAATAACGAATGCAGTGCTCAAGGCTGGTGGACGACATCTCGCCGACGTTGATCAGGTCATGCCCCTCGAACACTTCGCGGTGCATTTCCTTCAGGTATTCATGCACGTTCGGGCCGTCGGTGTAGAAGCGCCGACCGTCGCTGTTGTCTTCCGGAAAATCCGCCGGCTTGGAGATCAGGTTGATCACGTCCAGGCGAAAACCGCCCACGCCCTTGTCGCGCCAGAAGCGCATCAGCTTGAACACTTCGGCGCGCACCTTGGGGTTGTCCCAGTTCAGGTCGGCCTGGGTGTGGTCGAACAGGTGCAGGAAGTACTGGCCGGTCTGCGCCTCGTATTCCCAGGCCGAGCCGCCGAACTTGGACTCCCAGTTGTTCGGCTGGTCGCGCCAGATGTAGAAGTCGCGGTACGGGTTGTCGAGGCTGCTGCGGGCCTGCTGGAACCACTCGTGTTCGATGGAAGTGTGGTTGACCACGATGTCGAGCATCAGCGTGATGCCGCGCTTGGCGGCTTCGCTGATCAGCAGGTCGCAATCGGCCATGGTCCCGTAGCTCGGGTCGATGGCGTAGTAGTCGCTGATGTCGTAGCCGTTGTCGCGCTGGGGCGAACGCAGGAACGGGGTGATCCACAGGCAGTCGACGCCCAGCCACTTCAGGTAATCGAGCTTGTCCACGATGCCCAGCAGGTCACCGGTGGCGTTACCCGCGTGGCTGTGGAAGCTTTTGGGGTAGATCTGGTAGATCACCGAATGTTGCCAGTTTTGCATGACGGGTTCCTTCAATCTGGAAATGCGATCAACTGTGGGAGCTGGCTTGCCTGCGATAGCGGTAGATCAGGCGACCCGGTATCCGGGCCGGACAATTTTCATGCTCAACACACAGGTCAAAACAAACGGCACGACAATCGCGACGACCATGCCGATGACAAAACTTGGGATGTACTGCGGGATGATCGAGATGAACCCGGGCAAGCCACCCACGCCAATCGCCGAGGCCTGCACCTTGTTCAGCGAGAGGAAAATACTGCCCAGCGCCGAGCCGGTCAGCGCCGCGTAGAACGGAAACTTGAAGCGCAGGTTGACCCCGAACATCGCCGGCTCGGTGATGCCGAAGTAGGCGGAAATCGCCGAGGTGGACGCCATGCTCTTGTCCCGCGCATTGCGGCTCATGTAGAACACGCCGAGCGCCGCGCTGCCCTGGGCCAGGTTGGACATGACGATCATCGGCCAGATAAAGGTGCCGCCCTGGGTGGAGATCAGTTGCAGGTCCACGGCGAGGAACATGTGGTGCATGCCGGTGATCACCAGCGGTGCATACAGCAGACCGAAGATTGCGCCGCCGACCATCGGCGCCAGGTCAAACAGGGTGACCACGCCTTCGGTGATCAGGATGCCCAGGTGGCGGGTCACCGGGCCGATGATCGCCAGCGCCAGTACGCCGGTAACGACGATGGTAGTGATCGGCACCACCAGCAACTGAATGGCATTCGGCACCCGTGCCCGCAGCCATTTCTCAATCACGCTCATCACGTAGGCGGCCAGCAGGATCGGCAGGATCTGGCCCTGGTAGCCGACCTTCTCGATCTTGAACCAGCCGAAAATATCGAAGTACGGCAGGCTCTGGCCGTCGAGGCCGGCGACCGCCTTGCCGTAGTTCCAGGCGTTGAGCAGATCGGGGTGCACCAGCATCAGGCCGAGGACGATGCCGAGGATTTCACTGCCACCAAAGCGCTTGGCCGCCGACCAGCCCACCAGCGCCGGCAGGAACACGAACGAGGTGTTGGCCATCAGGTTGATCAGGCTCCACAGGCCATCCAGGTTCGGATAGGCGTCGAGCAATGTCTTGTCCGCGATGAACATGCCCTTGGCGCCCATCAGGTTGTTCACCCCCATGAGCAAACCGGCAATGATCAGCGCCGGCAAAATCGGCATGAACACATCGGAGAACACCCGCACCAGGCGCTGCATCGGGTTTATTTTGTCGGCGCTTTTCTGTTTCACGTCCGCGATGGTCGACGCGGCGAGGCCCGTTTGCTCACGCAGGGCGGCGTAGACCTTTTCCACTTCGCCGGGGCCGATCACGATCTGGAACAGGCCGCCGGTGAAGAACGAACCCTTGACCAGGTCGACCTGGTTCAGCGCGCCGCTGTTGGCCAGGCTCGGGTCCTTGAGGGCCAGGCGCAAGCGGGTCACGCAGTGGGCAGCTTGCTCAAGGTTGTCGCTGCCGCCGAGGTTCTTGAGAATCTCGCGGGCAATATTCGGATAGTCGTGGCTCATGCTTGGTATCCACTCTGGTTTTTTTTATTGGGCGGTCATAGGCAGCACGCCGAAGCCAAAAGTACTCGTCTGTACGAGTTAAAGCAATAACTCGTATGTACGAGTTTGAAAATGATTAATTTTCTGTTTTTTGAGTCAGAAATTTCCGAGTTCTACAATGGGTTGCATGGACAAACCCCATCGCTGCCACTAAGGTTCCTGCCTTGAACGCCAACGCGGCACAGAGCCCTTCCCCATGAGTAAATACAACCAGATCTATACCGATCTGCTTGCCAGCATCACCACCGAACGCCTGCAACGCGGCACGCGCCTGCCCTCCGAAACCGAACTGATGGACGCCTACCAGGCCAGCCGTGGCACGGTACGCCGGGCGATCGAGCAATTGCAGGAGCGTGGGTTCGCGCAAAAGATCCACGGCAAGGGCACCTTCGTGCTGTCACCCAACCCCATCGAGTTCCAGCTCGGCGGTATCGTCAGCTTTCGCGAGACCCATGCCGCCCTCGGCGACGACGTCAGTACCGAAGTGGTGGAGTTCAGCCAGTTCCCGCTGGAAGGCCCGTTGATGCAGCACATTGAGGCCGAACCTGGCAGCCTGATCACCCGGGTCAAACGGGTGCGGCGGATCGACGGCAAACGGGTGATCCTCGACATCAACCACTTCGTCGCCGACCTGATACCGGGGCTTGATCGGGAGATTGCCGAGCAGTCGATCTATGCGTTTATCGAACAGACCTTGCAGCTGCAGATCAGCTATGCCCAGCGCACTATCGAAGCGCTGCCGCGGGGAAAGGACGATCAGACACACCTGGACCTCGAAGGTCAGAGCCATGTGATCGTGGTGAGCAACCAGACGTTTTTGCAGGATGGACGGCAATTCGAGTACACCGAGTCGCGGCATACGCTGGATAAGTTTTACTTTTCGGATATTGCGCGGCGGTAAACAAAGAAACGACTTGGCGAGTCCTCGAAAAGCCCGGCGTCGTCAGTCGGGCAAATCACTCCGGCACAATGCTCCTGGCCAGCCCGGCATTCCATGCAGCGACCATCTTTCCCCCCACCTCGTCGAACGCTGGGTGGGCGCTTCGATACTCGGAAAGCTCCTCCATAGCGCGACTCATACCCTGGTGCACTCTGGCTAGCAATTCGTTGCAGCGCGCCTCTGTCAAACCGCATGAGCTACGCCCGAACTGAACCAGCATCTTGCGCTTTGGCCAGGCTTTCGAGCCACCGAGCAACAGCCCCATGATGTCGTTGCCGTTGTACACGGTGGTGGTCACCAGGTCGTAAGCCGGGGCGAGCCACACGTCAGCATCTTCCGCACAACTTTCATAAAGCAGGCCGAAGTTCTTGAGGTGCCCGTCACCATTCTGGATACCGGCAGAGAGTCCCACCATCATGAAGAAGTCTTCCAGCGTCCTGGTTATGCGGCTTGGCGTGACAAAAGACCGGATCAGCTTCGCGCATCCCTGATAACTGCCGTCGTACTTCTTCGCGGTTCCCCAACCCGATAGAACGCACATGTCCTCAAATCCGAGGTAGGCGCTTTCACCGATGTCGAACCGCTTCACCACCAGGAGCGTTCCCTGCTGGCTGAGATGGAATTCAGGTACTTCAAGACCACAATGGAGTGCGGCCCGCATGCAGAAAAACTCATTGGCTGCCAGTTGCGGAAAGTCTGAGTGGTTGAACGCCTTAACCAGATGGGTGGCGCCTCGATGAGTGAAACGCTCAACGTCGGTAGCCCTATCGCCTGCGTCGCGCACCAGCACTTTCGGTTGAACGCCCGACACCCCCGAGTAGGCTGCGTAGGTTTTGAGAAGGTCATCAAACAGCTCTTGCGCCCCGTCATAGACCAACAGCTCGGAGAGCTTGACCTCAGGCAACGGCTCGCCACCCGCTTCATGGGCAACACTGATACGGCCAAGTTGGTGTGGACCGACAATGCCCAGCAAAGAGAAGTCATCAAAGCCACGCACTGACTTGCTGAAACGTCGCACGAGCTCGTCTTTGAGATGCCCCTCAGGGATGTGCATCTCGAACAACGGGTGGATTCCATACTCCCAGTTGTAGCTTTCCAGACGCACCGGCATGGTCAGGGAAATCGCGTTCTCGTCGGCGACTCCCTCGTGATAGGAAAAAACCGAATCACGCCGATTTTCTTCTCGCCGCCCAAGCGTTCCGGCAGGCACGCCACCTGCGCCGATATACAGCCGGTCACTTTGCCTAGTCATGGACATTTCCTGATTTCAGTTCATCGAGGGTCTTGCGCCGACGCATGGGGATAGCGGTCAGCTCGTACCCCAAGCCTTCAAGGATGGCTGCGACCTTGCGAATCCCTACTTCAGGGACGGTGTTGTTCTCAATCCCCGAAATGGTTGCGCGACTCATCCCATGCCGATGCGCAAGCTGGCTTTGTGACAGGCCTGCGGCTTTGCGGAGATTCTTGATGAGTATTCCTAAGTCGCCCATTTATCTGCATCCTATACAATGCATAAATAGATAAAATCAAACATATGAACCGTATACGATGCAAATCATCTTGAATAGATCTTTATTCGGGTAAACGACCAAGTGCAGCTCTCGCGTAAATATCCACACTCCAGAAACACAAAACCCCGGCACCAGGCCGGGGTTTTGTTATTCAGCGCTCACCTGCTACGGCAGGATCATTCCCACTCTATTATAAACTAGACATTAATCATCAATAAAACGCGGCTTTTTTTCTGCACCAACTAAATGATGCCATGGATAATACCATTTAGTACTCCAGTCGTTTTTTGGGTCTCAACATCTCAATGGGAACTCCATCCCGTTCATCAAACGGCTTCGCGCGAAGGATGAAGAATTGCAACCGTGGAGCCTCGCATCCCGACTTAGCTACCTCTCTCACATTTCAGTCAAAGAAGTATCAATTTTAGAGCCTGACTTAAGCAATTCGTATATCAAAGCAACAAGTGGTCCCAGAGCCTGCTGATCATGCTTCATCACATGTTCGGCTAAGTCAGCATGCGAGGTCATAGCGCGGACGACTGCGGATTGGACCGCTCCCTTGATGTTCCCATTCATGGCCACTTCGCGCGGGTTGTTTTCGATCTGAGCTATGGTGTTAGTATCCTCGCGGGCGATGTCGGTGATGTGGTTCACAAACGCGATCTTGTCGGTTAGCGGCCTGGCCTCGCCGAAGATCGAGTTCAGGCGCGCAATCACCTGGCGTAGGTAGACCGGTAGGGCGGTCTGGCCTCCACCGCCAGGCCCCACGGGTTTCAAGACCAGCGCATCCTCATCGGTTTCGCCGCCTTCGGGCTTGTCCTGTGGCTTGATGTCAAAGCCGATCAGCAGTAGTGCAGACACATCAATCTGATCCGGAGGAACTCCTTCCAAGCGCTTGGATAGCAGGCGGGCAAAGCTGGCAAAAGCCTCCAGGCTGGCATCGGCGAAGTCAATGGTCTGGGCGATGTAAGTATAAAGCGTGCCAAAGCGCGCAAGGCCTGACTTGAAGTCAAGCAAACGCTGAAGAAGTTCGTCCGACTCGACGCGGCGGGCGTCGGCAGCTTTCATCCCCGCCTGGTTGCCCTGGATCTTTGCGCCCTCGTAGGCGGCCTCAGCCCGCTGGATCGCCGCTAGAGCTACTCGCAGGTGATCATTGAAGCGCTCGGTCGGCGCACTGGTCGCCGCGTATAGCTCCTTGTGTTGCGCTTGCTCGCCTGCGGCATAGGCCGCGGCAGACTTGAAGCGCACCAAGGTGTAGGCCTTCACCTCAGACGGCGTGTATATAGCTGCTTTGTCCAGTTCGCCCTGGAGGTCGTAAACCACGTTCGGATCCTGAACGGCCTGGATCTTTGCGCCAGCGTCATACTTGGCGAACGCGTCCAAGACCGGCTGAGGATCGTTGACGAAATCGACGACAAAGGTCGTGTCTTTGCCGGGGGCAATACGGTTGAGGCGAGACAGCGTTTGGACAATCTCCACGGGATTGGCGATTTTCTTGTCCAGATACATTGCACAAAGCTTCGGCTGGTCGAAGCCGGTCTGGAACTTGTTGGCTACGATCATCACACGGAATTCTGGCCGGTCGAAGACCTTGCGCAGGTCCGAACCGTAATGGCGCGGATTCATAGTGCTTTCGGTGAGTTGCTCGTCATCCTGGGCGGCGAATGGATCGTCCTTCAACTGTTCATCTGAGGGGTGCCTGATCTCCTCGCCCGTCAGCGAGCCAGAGAATGCCACGAGGGCTTGGTAAGCCTGATGTTCGGGATGATCTTGGATGTAGGCATCGAACGCTTTCTTATAGCGCACGGCGGCGGCACGCGAGGAGGTTACGATCATGGCCTTTGCTGTGCCACTTAGGAGCGGAGCAACATTGGCCGCAAAGTGCTCGACGATGAATTCGACCTTTTGGACGACATTTGTGGCGTGCAACGAAAGCCACTTGGCCAAAGCACGCTTGGCCGCCTTGCTATTCAGGCGCCTGCCATCGCTGGTGGGCTCGCCCAAGTTGAAAGCGGTTTTGTAAGGCAGGTAGCCCTCCAATACGTCGAGAATGAAGCCTTCTTCAATAGCCTGGCGCATCGGGTACTTGTGGAAGGAAACCGGCAGGTTATCTTTACTGGCTGGCTGGCTAGGGTCAGCGGGGCGACCAAACAGAGTCAGAGTGGCGTGCTTGGGGGTGGCAGTGAAGGCGAAATAGCTGACATTGTTTGGGCGCACCCGCGAGTTCTGAATCTTCTCCAACAACTCCTCGATATTCAGGCCTTCCATCGCCTTGGCATCGCGCAGGGCTAGAGTGGCCTGCAGCTTGGAGGCAGCGGTACCTGTCTGGCTCGTATGAGCCTCATCAATGATCACCGCGAAGTTGCGGTTCGCCAGTCTCCCATTGGTAAGAATCTGCTCCATGGCGTGAGGGAAGGTCTGAATCGTGACCACAATAATGGGAGTCTGGCGCTCCAGGGCTTCGGCCAACTCGGCGGACTTACTATTGCCGGTGTCCTTATCTCCGATCGCTGCAATCAAGTACTTCTGGTGGTCAATCTGCTGGACGGCTTCCTGAAGCTGCTTGTCCAGCACCGTGCGATCGGTGACTACTATGACCGAGTGGAAGAGGTTGGCACCTTCGGTGGTGCGCAGGCGGATCAAGTCATGCGCCGTCCAGGCGATGGTACTGGTCTTGCCGGAACCCGCCGAGTGCTCACAAAGGTAGGGTTGACCCGGGCCATTGGCTTTGGCGTCGTCGATCATGCGGGTGACTGCATCCCACTGATGAAATCGCGGGAAGATCAGCGTTTCTTTCTTCTTATGGTTGCCGGCAAGATCGACTACGTCTTTTTTCTCGGTATAAACGAAGCTGTGAAAGATGCGCAGCCAGTTGTCGCGCTGGCAAACCTGCTCCCAGAAGTGGGCCACTGGGTACTCGCCATCTTCCCGTAAGGGGTTGCCGGCAAGACCATTACGTCCTTGGTTGAAGGGCAGAAAGTAGGTGTTCTGCCCATCCAGCCTAGTTGCCATCTGGATGTCGCTATCGGACACCGCGAAATGGACGACGGCCCCACGCTTGAAGGTCAACAGTGGCTCGACACGCCGGGTGGTCGGATCCATCGGCAGTCTGTCATTTTTATACTGATCCACGGCGGCATCCGCAGACTGGGTGAAGTCGGTCTTGATCTCAACCGTCGCCACAGGGATACCGTTGATAAAACACACCAAATCTATAGCCAGTTGGCTGCTGGGCCGATACTTCAACTGCGGCACCACGCGCAAGATATTTGCGTTATAACGCTCCCAAGCGTGAGGGTCGCGCTCATCCTCGGGTAGGCCTTCACTCAAGCTGATCTCACCCGCGCCGGCTAGCTTTATGCCGCGGCGCAGGATGTTGACCGTGCCCTCCTTACCCAGAGCCTGAGCTAGGCGATCCATAAGCGTGGCCGTCGCCCTGTCACCGTTTCCCGCGACAAGTTTCTCCCAGCTCCTAGGCTGGCTCGACTGCAACCACGCCACCAGGTCTTGGGGGTAGAGAGCCTGATTCTGATCGTAACCTGAGGTTTCACCCACCTGCCAGCCGCGCGCGGCGAGTTGTTTAACGATGTGCTCCTCGAAGTACTTCTCACGGTGAGCTCTGTCGGTGAAGGCAGGGTGCATAGCGTCTCCTTATGCTACGGTGCGTAAATCGATCTTGCCGGTGACGGCAGCAGTGATTAGGGCAATGCGATGTTCGCGTAAGAGCTCGATCGAGCGTTTGGTCTTGGTGATTAGAGTGTCGACGCGCGCAGTGGCTTGACTAAGGCTAGAAATGATTTTGACTTGATCATCTACTGGCGGAAGAGCGATACGCATCTGGCTCAAATGGGTAGGTCCGAAATGTTGAATTGTTGATCCAGATTTGAATTGAACGATTTGCTCGAAGAATGCTTGTGATCCGAGAAAGGCCTTGAGAAATGCCTTATGGCAGCGGTTTGTATTCTGTAGACGAATGATTCCCGTATATGGAATGCAGCCGACGGTCTCATCGCCAACCTCTGAAATGGTACCAGTCGTTGCGCTAGCACTTATCAGGAGGTCACCGAGCTCTGTTTTGAAGTGTTGCCAGCGCTTTGTAACCTTCTCTGGAGAGAGGTAGTTGCATCCATTGAGCGAAGCAAACTCACTTTGAACTCCGGAAACTCTCAACAGCGGCACGCCTTCGTCTTTGAAGTCAACCGCCATTATCCCAGGGCCTTCTTGAAACCAAGCTGCCAATCGAAATGGGACAAGCTTCCAGTTTTGTGGGATACATCCGAACCATTGGACACCGGTGTCCTTCATAGGTACGCGTGCATTCAGACCTTTAGTCACAGCATAGGTGATTAGTGCCTGGCGCTTCTCGCGCAGTAACTCGATGAATCGGGTCTTCTTGGCGATCAGAGTGTCGATCTGGGCAGTTTCGCGATCCAGATAATCCGCGATGGCCCCCTGCTCTTCCAGCCCGGGTTTCGGGAGCCTGACCTTCTTCACATGGGTAAAGCTTAAGTCCTGACCATCACGAATGAAATTTGAAGTTAGACGCAATGCTTGAATGTAGAGACTAGACTTCAACAGCGCACTGAAATAACGGCCCTCAACGTTCGGGCCAGCCCTAAGCACGGAGTAAGACGATCGAACGCTACCTGTAGCTCGGGCGCGCTCGAGTCCACCATCCATGCTACGCATGCTGATGACAAAGTCGCCTACTTCGACATGTTTACGCATCTCGAGGTTTACATTGGCCTTAGTAACTTGTCGCTGTTCCAATTGCTCGTAGTCAGCTAGCGGAATGACGCCATACTTCTGAGTTGCTGACAGCATTTGGTCGCCATCGCGCGCCCTTTCTTTACTTTCAGTGAAGAGCGCTGTAGCCGGTACCACGTCCCAATCTGCAGGCACCTTTCCAAGCCAATCCACACCACTATCTTTCATCGGCAGGCTCATTCCGCCACCTTATCCAGCAGCGCAGCGATCTCCGCTTCCACTGCCTTCAGCTCAGCATCGATCTCGTTCAAGTCGCGTGGCGGCACATATTTGTAGAAGTAACGGTTGAAGTTAATCTCATAGCCCACTTTGCCCAGCTTGCCATCGCGCTCGTCAATGTAGCTGGCGTCCACCCATGCGTCCGGCATATGAGGCAAGACTTCGGATGTCATGTAGGCATCAATGGACTGTTCCAGCGGCACACTCTCAAAATCCTCAAGTTCTTTGTCCGGCATAGGGTTGCCGTCCTGATCGACAACTTCCGGCGCTTGAGGGTCGCGCACACCAAAGGCGCTTTCCAGTGCATTAACCATGGGCCTGGCGACCTTGCCCAAGCCGGCGTTGATGGCCGCTGCGGGCAAAGTTGCCAGCCAAGCATAGCGATGAGTTTCACCTAAATGCTTGCTAAGCAATGCAAGCCAACCCGCCTGCTCGGTCTCGGGCAGCTTGGCGAAAGGCTTGCTGGCCTGCAGCGCAGTAATGCTGTCCTCAGTGATTTGAATGGTCAGCCGCAGCGGGCGCTGGACCTTGATACGACGGTAGCCGAAGTCGCGGTAGTTAACGACGCGGACTCTCTCACTTGGCTCGAAGTCGGCATACAGGCGAGCGATGTCGTGGATCTGTTCGTCGCTGATAAAGCGTCGCTTGTTGCCCTCGGACTTACGCATGGGACTGTGCAGACTGGTGGCGTCAATCAGTTGGACTTTATTCTTGCGGACGTCTGGCTTGTTATTTGTCAGCAGCCATATGTAGGTACCAATGCCGGTGCGAAAGAATATATCGGTAGGTAGTGCCACGATGGCATCGATGTAGTCATTTTCGAGAAGCCAGCGGCGGATCTCAGTCTCACCCTGGCCTGCGTTACCGGTGAATAGGGGCGAGCCGGACAGGATGATAGCCGCGCGGCCACCACCCTTGTTGGGATGCTCTAGCTTGAAAATTAGGTGCTGGATGAACAGCATTGAGCCGTCTGACACACGCGGGGTACCAGCACCAAAGCGGCCGTAAAAACCGTGCTCCTTGGCTTCGCTTTCAACGAATGCTTGATCTTTCTCCCATTTCTTACCGAAGGGCGGATTAGATAGACAGTAATGGAACCGCTGACCGGCGAACGCGTCCTGCGAGAGAGTGGACTTGGGGCCTGCAATGTTCGCCGAAAGATCGCGCGCTGGCTCAGTCTCCAGTCGGCGCAATAGCATATTCGCCAAAGCCACCGCGTGAGTTTCTGGTTCTAGCTCCTGACCAAACGGAATCAACACAGGAGGAGCCTTACCTTGGGCGGCAAAGCCATCGACATAGTTCATTGCATCGGTCAAGAAGCCACCTGTGCCGCAAGTGGGATCGTAGAGCGTGCGGATCAGACCTGGGCTGTTGCGGAAGAGCGCATCATCCGGATCCAGCAGCAGGGTCGTGGCGAGATGGACCACGTCACGCGGCGTCATGAAGTCTTCTGCCGCCTCATTAACTTCGGCTCCAAAGCGTCGGATCAGATGCTCATAGATGTTAGACATCACTCGATCGGGCACGACATTCGGGTGCAGGTCGGTATTTGCGAAGTTCTGGCAGATTTTAAACAGGATGTCTGCACGTGCTAAGCGAGCAATCGTGTCGGTAAAATTGAACTGGTCAAAGATGATTCTAGCGTTGTCTGAGAAGCCGGCGATATAGGCGTCCAAGTTAGACTTGGTTTTGGTGGCGCCTAGGCTGGACAGCGCGTACAGCGAGGTGTTGTAGAAGGGCAGTCCGGCGGTCTGGCGTAGGATCAGGTCGGTATCCAGGCCCTTGTCCCTGAACTTTTCTTCTGCCTGACGGACAGCATCTCGAGTGGGCTCAAGCACGCACTCGAGGCGGCGCAGCAACGTAAACGGCAAGATGATCTTGCCAAAGTCGGTGTGCTTAAAATCGCCCCACAGATCCTCGGCGTTCTTCCAAATGAAGCTGGCCATGGTGGTGTCTGTGTTGTTAGGTGGTTCAGCAGAGTAGGGGACATCCTTCGCACTTTTTTGATAATTCATGTTCACAGCAGCTTTTTGAAATTTGGTGGGTTATACGTTATTGGGGCACATAAACGAAGAGATAGATCGCTCCTTTCTACTAGACTTCTCGAGCCCAGATGCGCTTCAAAAGCACGAGTGAGCTGCCGCAGCAAAATGGCCAGCTCCGCCGGAGTACCATCTCGCCGAATCTCTGCAAGTAACTCTGCTGCATAGGCTGGGTCTGCACGAAGCTGCTCAGATACTGCTTCGCTATGCGGTCTATCCCTCATTCAAAAATCCTCTCGGCTAATTACACGATAAGGTACTCATCGGCCATAACCTAGATCGGGCGATGAGACACAGCGTTCGCCCCCCTTAGCCGGAAGCATTTGGGATTGAACAACCCCATAGATTTTCCGAGCAGAGCGGCTTCACTTGTGAGCTTTTACAATCTGCCCCATCTTCTCTCGGACGTTTGCCTGCAATTCTCGACAGTTTACCATCACCCTCTCCACGTCGATGGCGTTCGCTCCTTCCCCACGCTTCTGTCCAAGCCAGAGTTTTAACAGACCAGCGACCCGCCCTAGGTCGCCATTGACCTTAGCCAGGTCTGCCACCGCCGACAAATCAACGATCGACCTTGTAGGCGTATTCAAACCAATAGCCCGCAGGTAAGCCGAGCGGGCCATGCCAGCCTCCCTGGCCCGGGCTGCGATGATCGTTTTTCCTCATCAGTAACCCACACTTCTATCGGTTTTCCTCTTCGTCGGGCAGGGACCTTTTCTTTGGTGTCGCCTGTCATGGCGGTACTCCTGTCGCTGCTTTTCAGCTTTTAGACGCGGTAGCGGCTGTTGGCCTCGCAGAGCAAGATCCGTTGAGCCGAAGGCGAATAAGGGGAGGTGTTGGTAGGGTGCGGGCTTGCCCGTACCCGTACAACACACATCTTGCCGTCCAGCTAGGCGCAAACATATGCGTATCTATGCGAACAGCTCAGCAGGCGCTGACCATAAGCATACTTACGCATATCTACGCTAGATTACGCATAGAAAATATACAACTTTATGCGCATACTTGCGCAACCATGCTTAGGCGGACTATGCGATGACAAAAACACCAAAAAAAGGGCTTACAGGCGCAGGCCGGGTCGCATTTTTAGCGCGCCTCGAGGAATTCCGTAGCCTGATCCAAGCGGGGTGGCCGGTCACGGTCGTGTACGAGAACCACGGTGGGGATAACACTGGTCTGAGCTACAGCCAGTTCGCCCGATATGTCGGAAAATACATCCGCACGCCGACCAAGCGCGGAGACCAGCGCCCAAAGGTTGCAGACGAGACACTACTTTCTAAGACGCCACTGGTAGAACAAACGCAGTCTGGCGCGACGATGCAGCCAAGCACCATGTCAAAGCGTCAACCTGGGTTCAGGCATGATCCTAGCAGTGGCAACAATCGTGACGACCTGATTTAACATTGGTGGATGTGCGAGAGTTTCAGCGACCTCGACTCTCTCAAGCGTACACGGCCATTGACGACGCAAAGATTTGCCCCTCCCCCTGCATGCGACGCCGACTGATTGAAAATCACATTCCGTCGGCTCTTTGAGAGTTTTCTAGGAAACCTCATCGGCATTCGCCGCCAATCGGCGTCTTCCATGTCAACCTAATTAGCCAATCATTCCATCGATGCAACCGGCATATCGGGGCACGATCAAGCACGAATAATAGTGACTGATTGAGGTCGGCATATGTACCAAATAATCTCAAAGCCCATCAAAGACAGAACGCTGTCAGCTGATACTTCGCACAGAACGACCGCTTATGCGCTCGGGAAGCTTATTCGCCAAATGGCCAACAGCGCCAAGATTCTCGGAGCCGTTTTTGTAGTGATGGTATGCATCTCCCCTGCCCGTGCTTATGCAATCTATTGCTCGAATTGCTCGACGTTCTATCAGCAGATGTTCGAGTACGTAGAGCAGGTCAACACGGCATTGAATACCGCCGAGCAACTGCAAACGCAGATTCAGCAGTATCAAAACATGGTTTCGCAAAGCACGAGCTTGCCGAATTTGATGTTTGGCAGCATCGCGGCCGATCTGAAAAATGTGGCCAACATCTACAACCGCTCGCAAGCCCTAGGGCGACAAATCCAGGACATGGATTCGAAATTCAACACGGCCTTCCCAGGCTTCGAGTCTTACCTGAATCAAGCTGCGAACTCGGCAGAAGCTCCGAACCGTGATCGCTATGAAAAGTGGTCAGTGCAGGGTCGTGACAACGTGAAAACGGCAATGAAAGCAGCGGATTTAAATACAGGAGCTTTCGAGTCTGAAGACGCTCAGCTCGCGCGCATGGTTTCACGTTCACAGTCAGCCGTGGGCCGGATGCAGGCGATTCAGGCAGGCAACGAAATCGCCTCACAAAATGTCCAGCAGTTGCAGAAGCTGCGCGATCTGCTGGCCACACAAATCAACATGCAGGGCAATTACATGGCTCAGCAGGTTGATCGAAAGGCTGCGGGCGAGGCAACGGAACAGCAGTTTGAAGCACTTGAAAACACACGCGGTGGCGTGAAGGGGTACTGAGAATGACCATTTCGAAATGGCTCATCGCGTTGATCTGCTCCGGCTCAGCACTAACCGCTTTTATGGTCACCGTGGCAGTTCAAAGCAACAGCGAATGTACCTCGGTGACTGAGCACCAACGGCGACAGAGTGACGCTGATACCTCGTTTGAAGCACGCCCGAATACTCGCGGCGGCGTTAAGGGGTACTAGCTATGGATACTCGCCTACTGTTGTTCCTCGCCTTGGCGAGTGCATTTGTGAGCGGTGATGCTATGGCCGCGACCGACCTTTCCCATGCCGACACATCGGTGCAGAGCTTACTCGACCTCGTTTTGCAGCAGTCGCATCAGTGGTCAGGAAAGCTGTATGACTATGCGATCAGATTATTCTGGCTATTAGCCTCGATTCAGTTCGTCTGGACGTTCATACCTTTGGTCATGAAGCAAGCCGACTTCGGCGAGATTGTCGGCGAGCTGCTGCGCTTCGTCCTGGTAGTCGGTTTCTTCCTCGCTGTAATGAAGTACTCGGTGGAATGGTCATCTGCCATAGTCGACAGTTTCCGCGAAGCGGCGGCATCTGCGAGCGGCCTCGGGCGCGCATTAGAACCCGGCGATATGCTGGCAGTTGCGCTGGATTTTGGCCGCACCATGGTGAAAGGCATATCAGTGTTTTCTCCGGCCAAAGGACTTCTGATCGCAGTATGCGCAATCCTTGTATTGGCGTGTTTTGCCTTCATCGCTGCATTCATGTTCGTAACGCTCGTAGAGTCTTACGTCATCATCAATGCTTCGGTGCTGTTCTTTGGCTTTGGCGGGTCACTATGGACGCGTGATTTTGCAATCGCCCCAATGCGTTTCACCGTCGCAATCGGAGCCAAGCTGTTCGTCTTAACGCTGATCGTCGGCCTGATCGTTCAGTCGGCCAAGCAGTGGTTAGCCGCCTACGCCAATGACGAAGCGTCGTTGATGACGATGGTCGGTCTGGCCTTGGTGTGCTGCTATCTGACAAAGACTATTCCCGACCTGATCGGCGGCATGATTAGCGGCACGTCGATGGGTGGCGGATCAGCCATCGGTGGTATGGCGGCCGCCGGTGCTGCCGGTGCAGCGGCGGCAATCGCAACCATCGCCACGGCCGGTGCGGCCGCTCCTGCTGCTGCCGGTGCAGCGAGTGCAGGAGGCATCAGCGGCGGCGGTCTGGCAGGGGCGATCAACTCTAGTATTGCGGGTGCAAGCTCCGCTGGTGCTGCCTCGCCAGTAGTTGGCGCTACGTCCCCCGGCGTAGGGGCCAGCACTGGCGGCGGCGCAGCGGCCAAGGTGGCAAGCTCCGCAGGTGCGAAGACTGGCGGTGGTGCAGCTACCCCATCGGCTACGTCCAGCAACAGCGTCCAGCAGACCGCTAAGCAAACCGGGAAGGCCGCACAGAGCGGCGGTGACAATGATCAGAAAGCAACACCGAAAGGGGGAACTGTTAGTTCCGGCAACGCAATGTACCAAGCGGCCAATGGTGGTGCAAAAGCGCTTGGCGTAATTGCCTCGCTGACAGTGCCGGGCATGGAGAATGCCCACTCAGCGTCGCTTGGCGCTGGTCTTCCATTGCCAGCCCCCAGTGACTCTAGTTCGCCCACGTCCGCAGAGCCAGCTAGAGAAGCCGCAGGCATGGAATCCAACGTCATTCGACCAGATACGAACACCAGCTCGAGTTCCGGCCGCCTCGACATCTCGAGAATAACCTCAAGCAACGACCAACCGGAGAAATAATCATGAGTAGCATTCTAATGTTCGCTGGATTCGTAGTGCTCGCCTCCATCTTAGCCATCGGCATGTGGGCGTTCGGCCGTTGGCTGCGAAGCAAAGGCTACGGGCCATTGCTCGATAGACTGGATCGACAATGCACCGCGTTGCAGCTTCGAGTTAGCCCGCTGGCCCTTTCGGCTTCCTTTCACATGTTTTCTGGAGTGCAACATCTGAATCGCCTCCCTCTATTGGGTAGCAAGAGCAATGCTGCTCAAGCCCAGCAAATTCTGACGGCGATCCGAGCGGCGCAGGAAGCCCAAAGGCTCGACTCCTCCGTCAACCGCTGACCCTACAATCCCCCGCCAGAGTGCGGGGGGTTGTTTCCCGGGGCCACCAAATCCAAGTAGTACGCACGGACTTGTCTCAGCTCACCCCTTCAGACCTCCCGCACGTAAGCGTAATCTCCCTCTGACTTCAAAATCCGAGCCGCCTTATTACTTCGGACCAGCACCCTACTGGCACTCCATCAGAGCGACGATCCCAGACAGCCTTGATCCAACGCACGGAAGGCTCTGCCATTAGTAATACGCACGGACTTTGAACACATGGACCATCAGCCTGGAGGGGCCGCCGTCAAAGCACGGGGGCTTCGCCATTAGTAATACGGACGGACTTGGTACACGGAGTCTCCGACGTGTTTATGTACCTGGACACTGCCATAACTGACACGCCCATTAGCTTAGCGATAACCCGTATGCTCAACCCATCGCGCCTTAAAGCTTGTGCCTGTGTTTGCTTGGCTTTAGCGGTATCAAGGTAGGTTTGTCGGTCTACTGAACCGGCAGCTCGCCTACGAAGCTCGTGGCGCTTCCTATCACGCTCTGCAGCCTCGACCCGACTGACAATGGTCCTGAGCTGGCGTTGTTCGTCGGCAGTGATCCCGAACAAGCTGATAAGGGTGTCGTTCTTCGGCGTGTACAGCGGCGCGTAGTTCTTGCCGCCGAAACTGACTTTCTCCCCGGCCTCGTAGGCTTTGGCCTTGCCGAACAGCGTCATAAGCTCTTTCGAGCGGCTATTCCACTGCGGATCAAGCTCGCGGGCCAGTGCGGCCGCTTCGTGGTACATCTGCTTGCTGTTGGTCGCCCCTGACAGCAAAAGGAAATTCAACCGCCAGAACAGGTGTTGCATCCGGCTGCCTTCACCGACCCCGCCGCGCAACTCGGCCAGCTTACGCAGGTCTTCAAGGCGATCCCACGCGAGCTGTCGGCCAGAGAATCCGCGCAGATTGTCGGCTTTGCCGCCGGGCACCAAAAGGAAAGGCTTTCTCGTTGCGCGCTGTTCGGTCTGTTTCTGGTGCTCTTGCCGCTGCTGCTCGATAGTCCAGCGGGCCGTCGGTAGCAGCGCCTCGGCCAGATACTCGAAGTTGTAGCGGATCGGCTCGCCATCGGCGCCGCTTTGGACGTGTACCACGCGGCAGACTTCGCCGCTCTTGCTGTTGACCGTCTCCACGGTGCGCAGCACGCGGCTTGCGTCCTTGGCCATCGGATCGGCGCCGACATGTGCGAGGCGATCCACAAGGTAGCGTTGGCAAGCGTTCCAGCGGGGCAGGGCCTGACGCGGAATCGTGCCCTCTAGCAACCACTTGGCCTGTATGCCTCGGCCGCTGTAGATCAGCACGGACGGCGGCGGCAAGCCCTCTTCGGCGCAGAAATATAGGACGGACGCGGCCAGTTGGTCAGGCGCTCGCCCAGCCAGCGCGGGCACGCGGTAGGTGTCGAGGTCGGCGAACAGCAGGCCAAGCCGCAGAAGATTAACGACTCGCCGATTGGGTCGGATGAACTCTGCCTGGGACATCCACGTGTCACGTTTTTTGTCCAACAAACTGAGCACTTTTGGCATATCAGCCAAACGATGAGAGGACTGGCGCTTTTCACCTTGGGAGTCGACGAGCAACGAAAAAAAACCGGCTCTCGTCCTATCGTGGTACATCTGCGCTTCGTCCTGAGAACTGAAAAGCGCAAGCTGTAAACTTGCGCCTTTCAGCTCTACAAGGCCGTTTGCAGTGTCTGAGTAAGGACGCGATGTCGACCTTATCTCAGGCCTGAACCCCACCGCTCAGACTGCCATTCCTGGCCTAGGAGCGGGGCCGGACTCCCTGCATGTATCAATCCACTCCTCTACCTCGGCTAAATCCCACACGACCTTGCGGCTACTCACCGCAATTCGACGTGGAAATTTACCCTTCATTTCAAAGTTATAGATCGTACGCTCACACAGCGGGATCATCGCCAGGAGTGTCTTTTTGTCGATTAGTTTTTTGCTCGATGAATGCATAGCTAGGCCCTATCAGTCACAGCGAATGTGTGCCTGATCGTGCCTTTAGGTGCCTATTGCTTCGACAGAATGATTGGCTAGAATGGTTGACATGAAAAAACAAACGACCATAGCTATTTGGGAGGGGTGTGATGCCTCCGTCGCAGAGGCCCTTCACCGATTCCTTGATCGCTGGGAGCCCTACTCCACAGCATCTAAACGCTATCCAATTGTTGGTCTGGTCGAAGAGCTTATCGACCCTGCCGTGGCGTCATATGCCGAAACGCTTCCATCGCGTTATCAGGGCCATATACCCGGGGCAGGAACGAATGTAGCGTTCAGCGCGATTATCCAGCTTGTTGGCATTGCCGCTATGGTCCGCCTACAGCGTCAGCTGCTACGAGCTTTTGTTCTGACTCACGACAAGCAGTCGGGGGATGATCGCTGCTTCATTGCGACGCTTGAGACGTTGATAGAACTGGTGCTGGCATGTAAGCGCAAGCAGCCGTATACCAAGGATATGGACGGTTTGAACGGTCAACGCTTGAAGGGGTTTTGTAGATTCTGCGGCGCGCGAGCAGAGCTAGCATTGTTCGCAGAAGGTGAAGGTCAGCGTGACCTTGATGAACACCTACGCCTGAGCAACCTGTACTGCACCACCCACCGCCCAAAGACACCAGATGGACGCTGGAATCCGGCATACAGGCAAGCAATGAGATCTGTAGCGCAGTTCGACCTAGAGCTGGCCAGATTGAGCAGACAATGCGCGATACGAGCAGAGCCTAAGGCAAAGTCAGGTGACGAGCTCGTCGACGCTTATATCTTTCGATACATGCTTAGCCAAACCCTACACCTAGCGGACGAAGCGGAGCTAAGAAATCTCGCTCGACTAATGGTGGACATGAAGCTGACAGACCGAAGAAAGCAAATCCTCGTACTGCAAGAGTTCGGCTTCAACCAGTCAGAAATTGCTCGCAGATTGGAGATCGAGCGCCAAGCAGTATCTAAAGCCCTTCGCTCAATCCCTGATAGCTTTCGACTTTCGACAGCGTGAGCACGTCTAAGCGTCTGGCACTGCCTTGCGCCGATTTCTTATTAAAAAATTAAGTTCAACCAACCCTTGGAAATTACATGGCGTTCAAACAAAAAGTTGCGGATCTTCTGGCCTATCGCTCAGGTTACATCTGTAACAATCCAGATTGCAATGTGCTCACAATCGGCCCTGCATCCTCCGACCCACATCTAAAAACCAAGACGGGAGAGGCCGCTCATATTTTGGGAGAGAAGCCCGGCGCAGCACGCTATAAAGTCATGGACAAAGAAATTATTGAAAGTGATAAAAATGGAATTTGGCTTTGCGTCGCATGCCATACCTTAATCGATAAGAACAATGGAATAGATTACCACGAGGACGAACTTTTTAAATGGAAGCAGAGCCACGAGGAACTGATGGAGGTTTTGTTAAGGACACATCGCAGCCCCCTCCCGCTAGTGCGAAGATTCAGCTTGAGCAAGAAAATTGCGCAGGATATCGTCGACACTCTCGCGCACAAAGGCGTGATGTTTCAGCCAGCTGCCATGGAAAATACAGCGTTCGCTCTCAAGTCAATTGACCAAATCAGGTTAAAGCTAATGCGACATTTGCGTGACATTGATCTTGACAAGCGACTTAAAGATATCTGCAACAATTTGATTAACGCTTTCCGGGAAGTCATGAACGAAAACTCGAAAGATCCAAGCGGTCTGTTCTCTTACCTTGAAGTACTTCGGATAAAGGTTGGCAGATTACTGTACCAGCTACAGCAGGAATATGGCTGCCAGATCAGCGGACACATCGTAAGTATTGTTCGTCCATAAGTGGCAGATTCCAGCCCCCTAATACTCCAGATAGCTCGATCAGCGGGCGCCTGATAGACGACCGCTGATCGATTTTACTTCCAGTCGCACAAAGCGCTAATTATGCACATACATTAAATTTCAGAAACCATTTCGCCAACAATAAAATCGTCACTGATAAGCACTTCTAAAAATGTTCCACGCTTTTCATGGCTTGCCAAATGAGGATCCTGGTCGATTCGAGCACCTTTCCAATACTGGCGGTAATAATATCCAAACTCATTCATATCCCTAGGAAACTCTTGATCAAGCCACGTCATATCAAGAATTTGAACCTCACTTTCCGTATGAATTTCAAATATTCTTGCTGGTTTATTATTTTGATTGCGCAACTTATACTTTCTAGCATCATCGATTGTTTTGGCAGCAAAAAAACAATTAAGCCTAGATTTGTTTTCTAAGTGCGAAAGTTCCGGATCATGCAACCTAAAAAGCTCTAGGAAAAATTCTCTGTAATGAGGCGGTGGCAGAGTTTCCACCAAACGAGGTAAACCGGGACCAATTTCATCAGCGCCAATTAGTTTAAAAAAAGGCTGATAAACCTCCCCGAATCTTGATCGATTATTTCCGTCAAGTTTGATCTCCATGCCGGTCTTTAGAAGACCAGCGTTGTCAACATGATAGTACGTAGCCATCGGTGGAGCTTCCTAGCTTATGAATGATTACGCTAGCATAAAGCCATCATTAGCGCGACTGGCCCAGGTCAGAAGCACGCTTCAGCGTTTCATCTGGGTTCCACTAAGTGTTCGGCGGCGGGAAGCTACCCATTTGTTTTCCGAGGTTTACTAAGCGTCCATTCATCAATCATATCCGCCCAATCCTGCAACATCGCACGACGCTGATCCCGGTACTCGGCCTTGTTGTAGACGGCACGCACACCTTTCTGCTCGTGCGCGAGGCACTTCTCGATCCAGTCGGAGTTGTAGCCCGCCTCATGCAACAACGTGCTAGCCGTGCGGCGCAGGTCGTGGGGGCCGAATTTTCCTAGCGGCACCCCCTCCTTTTGGGCAAGGCGATAGGTGAGTGTCAGTACCTGGTTGATCGTGGCGGCACTCATTGGCAAATCGGAGTCGTAGCGTGACGGCAGGATGTACTCAGAACCTCCGGCCAAAGTTTTCAACGCAATGAAGAAATCTAATGCCTGCCGGGACAGAAACACCAAATGAGGGTTTCGGCGCTTCATCCGCTCTTTGGGGATCGTCCATAGCGCCTCGCTAAAATTGATTTCACTCCACGTCGCATTGGTCAGCTCGCTTTTGCGCACCATCGTCAGCAGCAGGAGTTTGGCTGCGGCACGAACCGACGTCGCTGTCCCGATCCGATCCATATACTGGTACATCAGCGCAATTTCATCAGGCATCAGCGCCCGATCACGTGGCTCAAATTTGGCGATGCTGGCAGACCTCACCAGATCCGCTGGGTTTTCAACCTTCTGGCCACGCTCAATGGCCCAGCGAAAGACCTGTAGCACGATCTCACGGGAGTGGACAGCAGTTGCAGGCGCCCCCCGCTCCACTATCGCATCAGTCAGCCCCCGCAGATCCTCATGAGTGATTTCAGCCAGCTTCTGATTGCCAAACTTCGGCTTCAATTCGCGTTCGTAGACTGATCGGCGCATATCGCGTGTCGAATCCGCCATCTGATAGCCGCGCAGCCATTTTTCAGCCCAATCATCAAATGTCTCAGCCCCTTTGGTGCGCGCCTTCGCACGCGCCTTCTCCTTAGCAGGCGACTTGCCTGCGGCAATTATCTTCTTCGCCTCCCCTAGCCTCTCACGCGCCTCCGCTAGAGTGATTCCCCCTAAGCCATAACGACCGAAGGTGACAGTCTCCTGCCGGCCATTTATGGAATAGTTGTAGCGAAAGGAGATTGAGCCGGCAGGTGTAACCGCCACGTACAAGCCATCGCGGTCGATCACCTTGTAGAGCTTGTCTTGCGGCTTGAGGTTTCGGAGCTTGGTATCAGTGAGCATGGCTTCCACTTTTCCCATGAAAAAATACCATGCTCTGAAAAGCGCGGAATAATGGGGTTCCCCCCAGTAAAACCGGGCCTCTTGGCTATCTCGATACCATGCCCGTCCCGATGAGAGGGGCATGGTATCGAGTATCATGCATGGCATCGGATGCAGTTAGTACCCCGTACCATGCCATAAAAAATAGATGCTTGGCGATGCAAAACGCTGCCCGGACTTGCCAGACCAAAAAAGCCAAAAGCCCGCAATTACGCGGGCTTCAGGGCATTTCTTGCTAGATCGTGCCGGACAATGCCAGACGCCCAATCATTCCCACTCAATGGTCGCCGGCGGCTTGCTCGACACGTCATAAGTCACGCGCGAAATACCTTCGATCTCATTGATGATACGACCGCTGACAGTCTCCAGCAGTTCGTACGGCAGGTGTGCCCAGCGGGCGGTCATGAAGTCGATGGTTTCCACCGCACGCAGGGCAACAACCCAGGCGTAACGACGACCATCGCCGACCACGCCAACCGATTTCACCGGCTGGAACACTACGAACGCCTGGCTGACCTTGTGATACCAGTCGGCCTTGCGCAGTTCTTCGATGAAGATGTGGTCGGCGCGACGCAGCAGGTCGGCGTATTCCTTCTTCACTTCACCGAGGATCCGCACGCCCAGGCCCGGGCCCGGGAATGGGTGGCGGTAGACCATGTCGTACGGCAGGCCCAATTCCAGGCCCAGACGACGGACTTCGTCCTTGAACAGTTCGCGCAGGGGTTCTACCAGCTTGAGGTTCATTTCCTCAGGCAGGCCGCCCACGTTGTGGTGGGACTTGATCACGTGGGCCTTGCCGCTCTTGGCGCCGGCCGATTCGATCACGTCCGGGTAGATGGTGCCCTGGGCGAGGTACTTGATGTTGTCCAGTTTGTTGGACTGGGCATCGAATACGTCGATGAAGGTGCGGCCGATGATCTTGCGCTTCTTCTCCGGGTCGGACTCGCCGGCCAGGTTGTTCAGGAACTGATCTTCAGCGTTGGCGCGGATCACCTTGACGCCCATGTTCTCGGCGAACATGGCCATCACTTGCTCACCTTCGTGCAGGCGCAGCAGGCCGTTGTCGACGAAGACGCAGGTCAGTTGGTCCCCGATGGCCTTGTGCAGCAGCGCCGCAACCACGGAGGAGTCAACGCCGCCGGACAGGCCCAGCAGGACGTTGTCGGTGCCGACCTGGGCACGTACGTTGGCGATGGCGTCTTCAGCGATCTTCGACGGGGTCCACAGGGCTTCGCACTGGCAGATGTCGAGGATGAAGCGCGACAGGATGCGACCGCCTTGCTTGGTGTGGGTCACTTCCGGGTGGAACTGCACGCCGTAGTAGCCGCGCTCGTCGTTGAACATGCCGGCAATCGGGCAGCTCGGGGTGCTGGCCAGGATGTGGAAGTCTTCCGGCATCCGGGTGACCTTGTCACCGTGGCTCATCCATACGTCGAGGCCGAACAGGCCGTCGGCGTCGATGTGGTCTTCGATGCCGTCCAGCAGGCGGCTCTTGCCGACCACGTCGACACGGGCGTAACCGAATTCACGCAGCTCGGAACCTTCAACCTTGCCGCCCAGTTGCTCGGCCATGGTCTGCATGCCGTAGCAGATACCGAAGACCGGCACGCCCAGGTCAAACACCGCCTGCGGGCAACGCGGGCTGTTGGCTTCGTGCACGGACTCGGGGCCGCCGGCGAGAATGACGCCTTTTGGAGCGAATTCGCGAATCGCTTCGTCGTCCATGTCGAACGGATGCAGTTCGCAGTACACGCCGATTTCACGCACGCGGCGGGCGATCAGCTGAGTGTACTGGGAACCGAAGTCGAGGATCAGGATGCGGTGGGCGTGAATGTCGAGGGCCATGAGATCAGTCTCGTCTAATGAATCAGAAACAACTCGGGGCTGAATAAGACAGCCCCGGTTACTTAACTATTTGCTGGAAGCATCAACCTACGCGGTAGTTTGGCGCTTCCTTGGTGATCTGTACGTCGTGGACGTGGGACTCGGCCATGCCGGCACCGGTGATCCGCACGAACTCAGGCTTGGTGCGCATTTCTTCGATGTCGGCGCTGCCGGTGTAGCCCATCGAGGAACGCAGGCCGCCCATCAGTTGATGGATGATGGCGCTCAGGGTGCCCTTGTACGGAACACGCCCTTCAATGCCTTCCGGTACCAGCTTCTCGGCGCCCGCGGAGGAGTCCTGGAAGTAGCGGTCGGAAGAGCCTTGAGCCTGGGACATGGCGCCCAGGGAACCCATGCCACGGTAAGCCTTGTACGAACGACCCTGGAACAGTTCGATCTCGCCCGGCGCTTCTTCAGTACCGGCGAACATCGAGCCCATCATCACGCAGGAAGCACCGGCGACGATGGCCTTGGACAGGTCACCGGAGAAACGGATGCCGCCGTCGGCGATCAACGGTACGCCAGTGCCTTCAAGGGCAGCGGCGACGTTGGCGATGGCGCTGATTTGCGGCACGCCTACACCGGCCACGATACGGGTGGTGCAGATCGAGCCAGGGCCGATACCGACCTTGACCGCATCGGCACCGGCTTCGGCCAGGGCCTTGGCGGCAGCGCCGGTGGCAATGTTGCCGCCGATCACTTGCACGTCAGGGAAATTCTGTTTGACCCAGCGAACGCGGTCGATCACGCCTTTGGAGTGACCGTGGGCAGTGTCGACCACTACCACGTCAACACCGGCAGCCACCAGGGCCGCTACACGGTCACCGGTGTCTTTGCCGGTACCGACCGCAGCGCCTACGCGCAGACGACCCTGATCGTCCTTGCTGGCCAGCGGGTAAGCCTTGGCTTTTTCGATGTCGTTGACGGTCATCATGCCCTTGAGGGCGAATTTGTCGTCGACGATCAGTACGCGTTCGATGCGGTGCTTGTGCAGCAGCTCGCGCACATCGTTCTTGTCGGCGCCTTCCTTGACAGTAACGAGGCGCTCTTTAGGCGTCATCACTTCACGGACGGTGACTTCAAGGCGGTTCTCGAAACGCACGTCACGGGAAGTGACGATGCCGACCAGGTCGCCATCGTGCAGTACCGGAACGCCGGAGATGTTGTGCAGGCGGGTCAGGTCGAACAGGTCACGAACGGTGGCATCGGCCTCGATGGTGATCGGGTCCTTGACCACACCGGCTTCGTAACGCTTGACCTTGCGAACTTCGGCAGCTTGCTGCTCGATGGTCATGTTCTTGTGGATGATGCCGATGCCGCCTTCCTGAGCCATGGCGATTGCCAAACGGGCTTCAGTGACGGTGTCCATGGCAGCGGAAACCAGAGGAATATTCAGCTCGATGCCACGGGTTAGGCGGGTCTTGAGACTGACTTCGTTAGGAAGCACCTCGGAATAACCGGGCACTAGGAGAATGTCGTCGAATGTCAGAGCTTCTTGGCTGATACGCAGC
>Ga0209173_100185_pt1 | contig 54845 bp, 41 predicted proteins | sample SynthPrep_16_END_FD_187206 | JGI IMG/M metagenome (GOLD analysis project Ga0209173, IMG submission 187206) | Synthetic microbial communities from Ohio, USA - SynthPrep_16_END_DS12_MetaG (SPAdes) (version 2) | ecosystem: Engineered > Bioreactor > Aerobic > Activated sludge | place: USA: Ohio...
ACGTCTGAATAACGACTTCCAGTTCATCGATGTCGGGCGCAAAGATCCGAAGAAGAAACTGTTGCGTCAACGCAAGAAAGAGTTCGTGGAAATCTACGAGCCCTTCAAACCCCAGCACTCGGCCGACCAGGCCCACCGCTGCCTGGGTTGCGGTAACCCGTATTGCGAATGGAAGTGCCCGGTGCACAACTTCATTCCGAACTGGCTGAAGCTGGTGGCCGAGGGCAACATCCTCGCCGCCGCCGAGCTGTCGCACCAGACCAACACCCTGCCGGAAGTGTGCGGCCGGGTGTGCCCGCAGGACCGTCTGTGCGAGGGTGCGTGCACCCTCAACGACGGCTTCGGCGCGGTGACCATCGGTTCGGTGGAGAAGTACATCACCGACACCGCGTTCGCCATGGGCTGGCGCCCGGACATGTCCAAGGTCAAGCCGACCGGCAAGCGCGTCGCGATCATCGGCGCGGGCCCGGCGGGCCTGGGCTGTGCCGACGTGCTGGTGCGTGGCGGCGTGACCCCGGTGGTGTTCGACAAGAACCCGGAAATCGGCGGCCTGCTGACCTTCGGCATTCCTGAGTTCAAGCTGGAAAAAACCGTACTGAGCCATCGTCGCGAAGTCTTCACCGGCATGGGTATCGAGTTCCGCCTCAATACCGAAATCGGCAAGGACGTGACCATGGAACAACTGCTTGAAGAATACGATGCCGTGTTCATGGGCATGGGCACCTACACCTACATGAAGGGCGGCTTTGCCGGTGAAGACCTGCCGGGCGTGTACGACGCTCTGGACTTCCTGATCGCCAACGTCAACCGCAACCTGGGCTTTGAAAAGTCGCCGGAAGATTTTGTCGACATGAAGGGCAAGAAGGTCGTGGTGCTGGGCGGTGGTGACACCGCGATGGACTGCAACCGTACTTCGATTCGCCAGGGTGCCAAGTCGGTGACCTGTGCCTACCGTCGTGACGAAGCCAACATGCCGGGCTCGCGCAAAGAGGTGAAGAACGCCAAGGAAGAAGGCGTGAAATTCCTCTATAACCGCCAGCCGATCGCTATCGTCGGTGAAGACCGTGTCGAAGGCGTGAAAGTGGTCGAGACCCGTCTCGGCGAACCGGACGCCCGTGGCCGTCGCAGCCCCGAGCCGATCCCGGGTTCCGAAGAGATCATCCCGGCAGACGCCGTGGTCATCGCCTTCGGTTTCCGCCCAAGCCCGGCGCCTTGGTTCGAGCAGTTCGAAATCCAGACCGACAGCCAGGGCCGCGTTGTAGCCCCGGAACAAGGCCAGTACAAACACCAGACCAGCAACCCGAAAATCTTCGCCGGTGGCGACATGGTGCGCGGTTCTGACCTGGTAGTGACGGCCATCTTCGAAGGCCGCAACGCCGCCGAAGGGATCCTGGATTACCTGCAGGTCTGACCCCGATCCCGGATTGAAATGGGATCAAAATGTGGGAGCGGGCTTGCTCGCGAATGCGGTATATCAGTCACCAGATGTGTTAGCTGACCCACCGCTTTCGCGAGCAAGCCCGCTCCCACATTTGTTTTGTGGCGCTTTCATATCCGCGACAAATTGACCCGATAGACAAAAGGCACGGCTCTTGCCGTGCCTTTTGCGTCGCGCTCTGAGAAAATGCCCGCACTTTTTTTGCGGATGCCGACATGACTGCCCTCAAGAACGACCGTTTCCTTCGTGCCCTGCTCAAGCAACCCGTGGACGTCACCCCTGTGTGGATGATGCGCCAGGCCGGTCGCTACCTGCCGGAATACCGCGCCAGTCGCGCCCACGCCGGCGACTTCATGAGCCTGTGCATGAACCCGGAGTTCGCCTGCGAAGTCACCATGCAACCGCTGGACCGCTATCCACAGCTGGATGCGGCCATCCTGTTCTCCGATATCCTGACCATCCCTGACGCCATGGGCCAGGGCCTGTACTTCGAAACCGGCGAAGGCCCGCGTTTCAAGAAAGTCGTCAGCACCCTGGCCGACATCGAAGCCCTGCCGATCCCCGACCCCCACAAGGACCTGGGCTACGTCATGGATGCGGTCAGCACCATCCGCCGCGAGCTGAACGGCCGCGTGCCGCTGATCGGCTTCTCCGGCAGCCCGTGGACCCTGGCCACCTACATGGTCGAAGGCGGCTCGTCGAAAGACTTCCGCAAGACCAAGGCCATGCTCTACGACAACCCGCAAGCCATGCACCTGCTGCTGGACAAGCTGGCGCAGTCGGTCACCTCCTACCTCAACGGCCAGATCATGGCCGGCGCCCAGGCGGTGCAGATTTTCGACACCTGGGGTGGCAACCTGTCGGCGGCGGCGTACCAGGAGTTCTCCCTGGCCTACATGCGCAAGATCGTCAGCGGCCTGATCCGCGAACACGAAGGCCGCAAGGTGCCGGTGATCATGTTCACCAAGGGCGGCGGCCTGTGGCTAGAAAGCATCGCCGACGCCGGCGCCGACGCGCTGGGCCTGGACTGGACCTGCGACCTCGGCGAAGCCCGTCGCCGCGTGGGCAACAAGGTTGCGCTGCAAGGCAACATGGACCCGACCGTGCTGTACGCCAAGCCGGAAGCCATCCGTACTGAAGTGGGCCGCATCCTTGCCAGCTACGGCAAAGGCAGTGGTCACGTGTTCAACCTTGGCCACGGCATTACTCCGGAAGTTGATCCGGAGCACGCAGGTGCGTTCCTGCGGGCGGTGCACGAGTTGTCGGCGCAGTATCACGAGTGATCGCGCGGCAATGAAAAAGCCCGGCAGATGCCGGGCTTTTTTGTAAGCGCTGGTTAAGCCTTGGCTTCCTGCAACGGCGGCAACTTCGCCAGCTTCAACGCCACCAGCAACGCGACGATCAACAGCGCGACGATAAACCCGCCAATCCCGTTCCACCCGGCGTAGTGCCAGAAAAAACCGCCCGCCGTCCCCGCAATACTCGACCCCACGTAGTAACTGAACAGGTACAGCGACGACGCCTGGCCCTTGGCTTTCAGCGCGCGGCGGCCGATCCAGCTGCTGGCCACCGAGTGGGCGCCGAAGAAGCCGAAGGTGAAGATCAGCATGCCGGGCACTACCAGCCACAGCGGGGTAAACAGCGTCAGGGCGATACCGCCGAGCATCAGCACGATGGTGCCCCAGAGCACGCGACGACGGCCCAGGCGGTCGGCCAGGGAGCCGATTTTCGCCGAGCTGTAGATACCCGAGAGGTAGACCAGCGACAGCAGGCCTACCACGGCCTGGCTCAAATCGTACGGGTCCGCCAGCAAGCGGTAGCCGATGTAGTTGAACATCGTCACAAAGGCGCCCATCAGCACGAAGGCTTCGAGGAACAGCCACGGCAGGCCGGCGTCCTTGAAGTGCATGGTGAAGCCGTCCACCAGGCTGCGCGGGTGCAGGGTGCTGGCGCGGAAGTTGCGCGATTCGGGGAGGATCTTCCAGAACACCGTGGCCGCGATCAGCGCCAGGGCGCCGATGATCAGCATCGCGGTGTGCCAACTGACGAAGTCGATCAGTACGCCGATGATCAAGCGCCCGCTCATGCCGCCAATGGCGTTACCGCCGATATACAGGCCCATGGCCAAGCCGATGTGTTGCGGGTGGATCTCTTCACTCAGGTAGGTCATGGCCACCGCTGCCAGGCCGCTGAGGGACAGGCCCACCAGTGCGCGCATCAGCAGGATGCCTTCCCAGCTTGGCATCAGGCCGCTGGCGATGGTGCACAGTGCGGCGCAGAACAGCGCGGCAACCATCACCGGCTTGCGCCCCAGGGTGTCGGAAATCGGCCCGGTGATCAGCAGGCCAATGGCGAGCATGCCGGTGGCCACCGAGAGAATCAGGCTGCTTTGCGCGGCATTGATGGAAAATTCGTGGGACAGCGCCGGCATCATCGGCTGTACGCAGTAGAGCAGGGCGAAAGTGGCGAAACCGCCGGAGAACAGCGCCAGCACCGTGCGCATGAACATCGGGGTGCCTTTTTCGATGTACTGCTCGTTGAGCTGTGCCACCACTTCATCGAGGGCGGTGGGCGGTACTTCTTGAGCAAGCGGAGCGACAGCAGATTTCACGCGGGACCTCGGGGAGGAAAGGCTGCCAGGGCTGGCAATGCAAAAAAGAATATAGCTCCCTATTGATTCTTTCCAATATATTGTTCGACCTGTTTAAGAGCTTCTACGACCTAATGAGGTTTTCATGGAACTGCGCCACCTGCGTTACTTCATCGCCGTGGCTGAAGAGCTGCATTTTGGCCGCGCCGCGCAGGTGCTGGGGATCTCCCAGCCGCCCCTGAGCCAGCAGATCCAGGCGCTGGAGCAGGAGATAGGTGCGCGGTTGTTTGAACGTACCAATCGTCGGGTCGAGCTGAGCGAGGCCGGCAGGTTGTTCCTGCAAGAGGCGCGTCTGGTGCTGGCGCAGGTGGATAAAGCGGCGGACGTGGCGCGTCGGGCGCAGCTGGGGGAATTGGGGGAGTTGAAGATTGGCTTCACCTCTTCTGCGCCGTTCAACTCCAGCATCCCACAGGCGATCTTCGCGTTTCGCCAGGCATTCCCGGCGGTGCATTTGAATCTGCAGGAGATGAGCAGCACGGAAGTGGCCGAGTCGCTGGTGGATGAGTCGATTCAGGTGGGGTTGATGCGACCGTTGCCGTTGCCCGATTCCTTGAGCGTCGTGGAACTGATGCGCGAGCCCTTGGTGGCCGTGCTGAACGCCGGGCATCCGCTGGTGGAGGGCAGTGAGCGGGGTTTGCACCTGGCGCAATTGGCCGAAGAGCCGTTTGTGTTTTTCCCGCGGACTTACGGCAGCGGCCTGTATGCCCAATTGATGAGCCTGGCGCGCGATGCCGGCTTCAGCCCGCACTTCGCGCAGGAGGCCGGGGAGGCGATGACCATCATAGGCCTGGTGGCGGCGGGGTTGGGTGTCTCGGTGTTGCCGGCGTCGTATCAGCGGATCCGCATTGATGGCGTGGTGTATCGCACGTTGCTGGATCAGGAGGCGGTGACGGCGGTGTGGCTGGTGCAGCGCAAGGGTCAGCAGACGCCGATGGCCAAGGCGTTTGTCGAGCTGCTGACCCGCAAGGCATTGGTATGACCGACGTATAACCTGTGGCGAGGGAGCTTGCTCCCGCTGGGCTGCGCAGCAGCCCCGAAACCCGACGACTGAGTTTTACCAGGCAACCCTCAATCGCAGGTTTCAGGGGCGCTTCGCGCCCCAACGGGAGCAAGCTCCCTCGCCACAGGGAAGCGGGTGTTTCAGTTCTGCTTCGACGTCCCGGTCTGCTGGAGCAACTGCGTCGTGTCACTCACACCATTGGTGCGCAACGCCGCCAGGATGTCACGGTCCAGCATGCTCACCCAGCGGTTGTAGTTGCGGTGAATCTTGCCGTCCTTGTAGCCCAGGTCGCGGCTGTCGCGGTAGGTGATGGCGTAGCTGGTGGCGGTGTAGCGGATGTCGATTTCAGCGTGGAACTGGTTGCGCACGTTGATCTCGGCCTGCACCAGTTGCGGGCTCAGGCGCTGCACCACCCATTGGCGTTTGTTCAAGGCCGCGATAATGGTCTGCTTCATTTTTTCTTCGTTGACCTGCGGGTTCGCCGGCAAGTCGTGCTGGGTGTTGAGCACCGGTTTGTTGGTGCAGCCAGCGGTGGTGAGCAGGGCCAAAGCGACCAGTGTTGCGCGTAGCAGGGAAGACATTCCATTTCTCCAGTCAGTAAAAAAACTTACACCCAGCGGCGGAAAATCAGCGAAGTGTTGACGCCGCCAAAGGCAAAATTGTTGTTCATCACGTAGTCGCTGTGCAGCTCGCGGAACTCACCTTGCAGGTAGTCCAGCTCGCCGCAGCGCGGGTCGACTTCGTCGAGGTTGAAGGTGTGCACGTATTGGTTGCGGTTCATCATCTCGATGCTGAACCACGACTCCAGCGCGCCGCATGCGCCCAGGGTATGCCCAAGGAAACTCTTCTGCGAACTGATGGGCATGCGGCTGCCGAACAGGCTGCTGGTGGCCAGGGTTTCGGCGATGTCGCCCTGGTCGGTGGCGGTGCCATGGCCGTTCACATAGCCGATCGCGTCGGGCGCAAGCCCCGCATCTTCCAATGCCAGTTCCATGGCGCGGCGCATGGTGGCCTGTTCCGGGCGGGTGGTGTGCTGGCCGTCGGCGTTGCTGCCGAAGCCGACGATTTCGGCGTGGATATGCGCGCCACGGGCCAGTGCATGTTCCAGCTCTTCGAGCACCAGGATGCCGCCGCCTTCGCCGATCACCAGGCCGTCGCGGCCACTGTCGTAGGGACGCGGGCTGGTTTGTGGTGCATCATTTTTCAGGCTGGTGGCGTACAGCGCATCGAACACCATGGCTTCGGTAGGGCACAGCTCTTCGGCGCCACCTGCCAACATCAGCGGCAGGCGGCCGAACTTGATGGCTTCATAGGCGTAGCCGATGCCCTGGCTGCCGCTGGTGCACGCGCTGGAGGTGGGGATCAGCCGGCCGGTGAGGCCGAAGAAAATGCTGATATTCGCTGCCGTGGTGTGGGGCATCATTCGCACGTAGGAGTTGGCGTTCAGCCCCTCGGCCACTGAGTTCAGCAGCATATTGCCGAAGGCCTTGATCTCGTCGGTGCTGCCGGTGGACGAGCCACAGGCCACGCCCATGCGCCCGTCCTTGATCGACTCGTCGCCCAGCAAGCCGGCATCTTTCAGCGCCTGCTCCGCTGCCCATACCGCCAGCCGGGAAACCCGGCCCATGCTGCGCAGTTGCTTGCGGGTCCAGTGGGCGGGCACCACGAAATCATCGATCGGCCCGGCCAGCCGTGTGTTCAGTTCGGTGAAACGGTCCCACTCATCCATGCGCCGGATGCCGCTGCGGTTGGCGCGGAAGTTGGCGGCGATGGTTGCCCAATCGCTGCCCAGGGACGTAACGCCGGCCATGCCGGTGACCACCACGCGTTTCATCAGCACAGGCCTCCATTCACGGCCAGCACTTGGCGGGTGATGTAGCCGGCTTCTGCCGACATCAGGAAATTCACCGCCCCGGCGACTTCTTCCGGCGTGCCCATGCGCTGGGCCGGGATCATTTTCATCAGCTCTTCCACCGGTACGTTTTCATCGAGCATCGCGGTGTCGATCAGCCCGGGGGCCACGCAGTTGACGGTGATCTTGCGCTTGCCCAGCTCGATGGCCAGGGCCTTGGCGGCGCCGATCAGGCCGGCCTTGGACGCGCTGTAGTTGACCTGGCCGCGGTTGCCGATCAGCCCGGATACCGAGGTGATGCACACGATCCGCCCGGCGGCGCGACGACGAATCATCGGCATCATCACCGGGTGCAGCACGTTGTAGAAACCGTCGAGGTTGGTGCGCATCACCACGTCCCAATCGTCTTCCGACAGCGCTGGAAACGCGCCATCGCGCGTCAGGCCCGCATTGAGCACCACGCCGTAATACGCGCCATGGGCTTCCACGTCGGCTTCAAGGATCTCCTTGCAGCTGGCGCGGTCCGCCACATCGAATTGCAACACCCGGGCCTTGCGCCCCAGCGCTTCGATTTCGACCTGCGCCGCATCCGCCTCGGCACGCCCGCTGCGGCAATGCAGCACGATGTCGTGCCCGGCCTGGGCCAGGCGCACAGCGATAGCGCGGCCGATGCCACGGCTGGAGCCGGTCACCAATACGGATTCAGTCATGGCGTGGTGTCCTTCGATTCATCTAAATAGTTGGCCGCCTGGGGCGGTCGAAATACGTTCAAGCGCGCGCTGGCCTGGATGCCGTCGCCGATGAGGTGGCATTCGAACACACCCATGCCGTTGTCGTCTTCCAGGGAGCGCAGGCCGTGGATGGTCAGCTCGGTGCCGGCGGGAAAGTGCTCGACGTTGCACTCGAACTTGCGCGTGCCCAGCAGGAAGCCCAACTCCACGGCTTCACCTTTCTGGCGCGCGCGGCAACCGGCGTAGGCCGCGACGCTTTGCGCCATCAACTCAATGCCGACCCACGCAGGCAGGCTGCCGTCGGCGCGGTTGAAAAGACCGCCGGGCTTGACCGTCAGGCGGGTCTGGATCTGTTCTTCATCAAAGCTCAGGACCTGATCGATCAGGATCATGTCACCGGCGTGGGGCAGCAGTTCGGCGAGCGGCCAATCAGTCATGGGGCGTCTCCGATAATCAGGCTGACGTTGTTGCCACCGAAGGCAAACGAGTTGCTCATCAGGCAGCGTTTTTCCAGGGCGTCGCCGGGCGACGCCCACTTCAGTACGGGCAGGTCGGGGTCCGCCTGGCCATCCCAGACATGCGGCGGCACTACGCCTTCTGCCAGGCTCAGCCAGCAGAACGCCGCTTCCAGCGCGCCGGCGGCGCCCAGGGTGTGGCCGGTCATGGGTTTGGTCGAGGAGCAGGCTACGCCGTCCGGGAACAGGGCCGCGACCGCCAGGCTTTCCATGGCATCGTTATGTTGGGTAGCGGTGCCGTGCAGGTTCAGGTAACCGATTTGTCCGGGCGCCAGTTGTGCGCTGGCCAGGGCCTTGCGCATCGCTTGCAACGCACCCTTGCCGGTAGGCTCGGGGGCGGAAATATGGTGGGCGTCGCAACTGGCACCACTGCCCAGCAGTGCGACCGGCGCCGGGGTTTTGCTCATCAGGAACAACACGGCGGCTTCGCCGATATTGATGCCGTTGCGGTTCAGCGAAAACGGATTGCAGCGCTCTGCCGAAACCGCCTCCAGCGACGAAAAACCATTGAGGGTCAGCTTGCACAGCGTGTCGACGCCACCGCAGATCACCGCATCGCACACACCCAGGTCCAACAGGCGTTGGGCACTCATCAGCGCTCGTGCGCTGGAGGTGCAGGCGGTGGAAATCACGTAGGCCGGGCCGCTCAGTTGCAGCCAGTCGGCGAGGAAATCGGCCGGGGCGCCAAGCGCCTGTTGCTGATAGTCGTAGTCGGCGGGGAACTGGTTTTCCCGCAGATAGTGGGCGATGCCACGGCTGGCTTCATCGATGCCCGAGGTGCTGGTGCCGAGCACGATGCCAATGCGCGACGCGCCGAACGTCTGGATCGCTTGCCGGATCTCGTCGTCAATCTGCAACGCGGCTTCCAGCAGCAACTGGTTATTGCGGCTGCGATGGGATTCCAGCCCGGGCGGTATCGCCGCCAGTTCACCGTGCACAGCGGCCACCGGCAACACACGCTCCGGCACCCAGCCGCTTTCGGCGCGCATGCCGGAGCAGTCGCCGGCAAACAGGCTGCGGCTGACTTCGCGCTTGTCGCGGCCCAGGGCGCAGATCACGCCGAGGGCATTGAGGTAGGCGCTCATCGGGCAGCCCCTAGCGGCGAGATGTGGTAGGTCAGGTGTTGCCCGATCACGTCCACGCGAAACACCAGGGAGGAGTGATAGGTGATCTTCCAGTGGGACGGCAGGGTGCGGATCAGGTCCATTTCCTGGGTCCCGGGGTACAGCCTGGAAACTTCATCCGCCGAGGTCAGGGCGAACAACAGCGCGGCAAACAATTCACGCGCCTGGGGATTGGGCGGCAGCAGACCGTCGGCCCGCCAGGCGCCATTGATCAGCATCTGCCGAGCCTGGGGAATGCCCAGCGGGTCCATCATCGACCAGCGGATCCCGCCGCCTTCGCGCTGCATCACCAGCAACCAGTCCTGGCGCTGGCCGCCCTGTTCGCGCTGTATGTGCAGTTGCAGTGGCAGGCTCAGTACCGGGTTTTTCGTCGGCAACGGCGGCTGGCTGGCGCACGCGCCCAGCAGCAACAGGCAGCCGATCAACAGCATTCGGATCATGTTTCAGCGCTCGCCAGAGGTTTGCGGGCGACCACGTTGACCAGGGTTTCTTCGCGCTGGCCGGCCGGTTTTGGCTGGCGCAGGCCCCAGCGCTCAAGCAGGCCGAAGTCGGTGGCGCGGCTCCACCACAGGTACGGGTACGAGACGTTCTGCGGGCCGAACTCAAAGCCCTGCTCGCGAATCATCTCAAGGTACTCCTCGGCGCTTTTCTGCACATGCATCGGGTGACGAAACAGCCAGCGGATTACCCAGGTGTCGATATAGGCCTCGGTGGATTCGGCAAACAGCAGGTAGCCGCCCGGCTTGAGCACCCGATAGAACTCTTTCAGGGCGCGATGCTGTTCCACCAGATGATGGAAGGTCTGGTGACAGAACAGCACGTCGACACTGGCGTCGGCCACGTCGAGGGTCGCGCAGTCGCTGCCGATCAACTCGATGGCGATGCCCTGGCGCGCGGCTTCGGCGCGGCTCAGGTCGAGGCTGTGGGGGTCGGCGTCGAGGCCGATCAGGCGCTCGGGGGCGAACACCTGCTGCAGGTACTGGAACGACTTGCCCTGGCCGCAGCCGGCGTCCAGCAGTACCGGGGCAACCGGCAGCGGGTCGCTGAACAGGCTACGCAGGTCATTGATGGCCACACGTAGCACATGGTGCTGCCAGGTGTGGCTGCGCAGGAACCAGAAGCCGAATTTGGTTTCTTCGACGTAGTTCTTGCTGAGGTATTGGCTGCTCATCGTTTCTTCCTTGTCCCGGACGGGGCGGCCCACGGTGCCAGCATGAAGCTGAATGCCAGCCCCAGGCTCACCGATAGCCCAAAATTACTCACCGCCGGCGTGCTGGAAATGGCCAGCAGGCCGAACGATAGCCAAGTAGTCACGGCCGCCAACAGTGTGCCCAACAGGCTCACGGCAGCGCCGCCAATTTGTTCACGCATCAGGATCGCGTAGTCGACGCTGATGGCGGTCACCAGCAGCAGGCCGAACAGGCTGAACAACGTCAGCGGCTGCGCCAGCCAGCCGAGGCTGGCCAGGCTGCACAGCGCCGCCAGCAACGGCAGGGCGACGATGCGCAAGGCACCGCCGAAGCCGAACGGCAGGATCAGCAACAGTACGATCAACACGCAGGACATCAATTTCAATTCCGCCGCGCTGATCTGTGTGGCAGCGAATACCTGGTTCAAGTCGCCGAGGCGATCCACCAACTGCACGCCGGGCAGATCCAGGGCCTGCACCCGCAGCAAGGCCGGGTTGTTCAAGCCTTGCAGGCTCACCATCGCCGCCACGCCACCGTCGACATTCCCCAGCCACAGCGTGCGCCACGGCTCGGCCAGCGGGCCGACCAGTGCTGCGTCGATGTCTTCGGTGGGCAAGGCCTGCAACTGGGCCAGCTCGGCTTGCAGGGCGGCGGCCGGTACGCCGAGGTCCAGCAATGGCTGCCAGTACTGCGGCAGTTGGTTCAGGGCCTCGCGCAGTTGCTGTTGCTCCGCCGGCGCGCTGACCAACTGGTTGAGCGCCAGGTAACCCTGGAGCTTGTCCATGTTCACCAACTGATCCAGGCGCTGGCTCAGCGCGGCCTGGCGTTCCAGCAACTGCTGCTGGTTGTCCGCCCGCACGAGGAAGAACTGGCTGGTGGGCTGGAACCCGGTAATCCGCGCAACCGCCTGGGCTTCCTGCAGCAACTGCGGCGGCGCACCGATCCACTGGCGGATATCGTTTTTGCTGTTCAGGTGCCACAGCCCACCGGCGCAAAACACCAACACCAGTACCAGCAACACCGGGCTTGGCAGGCGCTTGAGCAGCGACTCGCGCACGCTCAGCAGGAACTCGGCAATGCGCAGCGGCCATTGCGCCGGGCGCAGCTCGACGCCTTTGAGCAAGGCAGGCAACAGGCACACGGCCGACAGGTAAGCGCCCACCAGACCGGCAGCGGAGAACACCGCGATTTGCGTCAGCGCCGGGAACGGCGTCCACGCCAGGGCCAGGTAACCGATGCAACTGGTGGCCAGGCTCAGGCTCAGGCCCGGCAAGGTCAGGCGCAAGGCCGGCCAACTGCGCCAAGGGCTCATGCTCCAGCTCTTGGACAGGTAATGCAGCGGGTAATCCACCGCCACGCCGATCAGGCTCGAGCCCAGCACCAGCGTGATCACATGCATATGCCCGAACAGCGCCACACAGGCCACCGCACCAAACAGCATGCCCACCAGCACCGGCACGAACGCCAGCAACACCCGCCAGCGGCGGAACGCAAGCAGCAGCAATAACAGGATGCCTACCGTCGCGCCGCCGCCGACCCAAGTGATTTCCCGGGTGGCCTGCTGCTGACCATTGGCTGCATACAGCAGGCCGCTTGCGGCGAGCAATTGCGCGCCTTGCTGGTCGGCCTGCTCGCGGCTGGCCTTGAGCAGGTCAGCCACTTGCAGCGGCAGTTTCATGTCGAAGGCATTGCCGGTGGTGCGGGCCCGCAGCAGTACCCAGCTTTTGCCGTCGGCATCGGCGATCAGCGCGCCGCTGCCGATATCCAGCTGCACCGAACCGTGTTGCGGCTGGCTGTTCTGGATGCGCCCGGTGAGGCCCAGCCAATCGTCCTGGCTCGGCACCAGGCTGAAGCCGGTGAACGGGTCGAACAGCGCCTGAACCCGCTGCTGAATAAACGCCTGGGGCTCGTCGATCAGTTGCTCGCGATCCTTGGCCGAGAGCATCGCCAGCCGGCCTTGCAGCAACTGCTGACGCAGGGCCGGCAGGTCGGCTTGGAGGTTCCACTGAACTTTCTCAAACAGGCCGCTGGCTTGCCAGGCTTCGCCCAATTGCGTCGCCATGGCCACGGCTTTTTGCCGGTCGGCATGCCCCACCAGCACCAGCATTTCGCGGTTCAGCGGTTCCTGCATGCGCTGTTCGGCGCGCAGCTCCAGCGCATCCGGCGCGGTGCCGGGCACCAGTTCCATCAGGTTCGCCGACAGCGGTGCGCCATGGCGCCATTGCCAGCCCGCCAGGGCCAACACGGCCACCAGCAGGATCAGGAACAGGCGCGGCAACCAGCGTTCACTCGGCAAAGTCGTGTTGCTCCGCGTCGCTCAAGGGCTGGCTGCTGGTGCTGTCCTGCATGCGCAGTACGGTGCTGTCGCCCTGGGTTTCCAGCAGCTCGATCTTCTGCACCAGTTCGCCGCCGTCGATATTGATTTGGGTGAACACCTGCTTGAGCAGCAGCGAGCGCGGGATCAACGTGAGTTTCCACTGCTGGGCTTCGCCTTGCAGTTGCAGCTCGAAGTCACGCTGCAAGCCGCTGCTGTCGCCCTGTAACACGGCGAGGAACAAACGGTTCTGCTCGGCGCCGGCGCTCTTGTTCGGCAGCAATTGCCAGCCGTTGGCGTCACGCCGGGCGATGCCGTTGGCGCTGATGCGGTAGTCCTGTTGCAGCGGGGTTTTCAGCAGCCACAGCAGGCCGTGGTCCTTGGCCAGGACGAAGGTGCCCTTGCTGGTCAGCGGCTGCGGCAGCGCGCGCAGGTGTTTTTCCTGGATGAAGTTGCCGTGGATCACCGACGGTTTTGCCAGCTGATCGCTGAGTTGTTGCAGGTCGAAAGCATGGGCCAGGCCTGGAATGCCCAACAACAGAATGAAGGCGATTCCTGTGGGAGCGGCGGTGCGACGATTCGACTTGCTCGCGAAGAACCTGAGGGCGCCACGGGGTGTCAGGCGGCCTGCGTTATCGTTGACGATTTTCGCGAGCAAGCCCGCTCCCACAGGGAGTCTCATTTCAAGGCTCTCTCTATGGCGTCAGTGAATATTTTTGGCGACGCCAACTGCATTTCGCGGCTGGCAATTTCCACCGCCACTTGCACGGTGCTGGCGCGGGTCAGGCGCTCGCCCGTGGCCTTGTCGCTGATCAGGTAATTGACCTTCAAGCGGTTCTCCCACTCCACCAGGCTGGCGCGCACGTTGATGGTCTGGCCGAAGGTCGCGCCGCGCACATAGCGCAGTTGCATGTCGATCACCGGCCAGGCGTAACCCGCTTGCAGCATCGCTGTGTAGTTGTGGCCGATCTTGTCCAGCAAGGCGCAGCGGGCGACTTCCAGGTACTTTACGTAGTGCCCGTGCCACACCACGTTCATGGTGTCGATGTCGAAAAACGGCACGAGGATTTCAGTGTCGCAGTGCAACACGCCGGGGCTACGCATGCAGCCTCCAGTGTTGCTCGGCGATGCGTTTCAGGCACAGGCGCAGTTCGCCTTCCAGGGCGCGGTCTTCGATGACCGGCGGGAAGTCTTTGGCCAGCTCGTCGTGCATGGCGGCCAGCGCCGGCGGCAGCGGGCGCGCATCTTTAGCCTGGGCCCGCAGCCATACGCCCTGGTTGGCGGCGAGCAAAGTGGCGGCGGCGACTTGTTCGGTCAGTTCCAGCACACGAATCGCATCGCGGGCGGCGATGGTGCCCATGCTCACCTTGTCCTGGTTGTGGCACTCGGTGGAACGCGAGAACACGCTGGCCGGCATGGTGTTTTTCAGCGCTTCGGCGGTCCAGGCGCTGGTGCCGATCTGCACAGCCTTGAAGCCGTGGTTGATCATCGCCCGCTCGGCTGGCGCGCCCGACAAATTGCTCGGCAGGCCGTGGTTGTAACGCACGTCCACCAGCAGGGCGAGCTGGCGGTCCAGCAGGTCGGCGACGTTGGCCACCAGGGTCTTGAGGCTGTCCATGGCGAACGCGATGTGGCCGCCGTAGAAGTGGCCGCCGTGCAGCACGCGTTCTTCTTCGGCGTCGATGATCGGGTTGTCGTTGGCGCTGTTGAGTTCGATCTCGATGAACGAGCGCAACCAGTTCAGGCTGTCGGCCAGCACGCCCAGGACGTGGGGCGCGCAGCGCAGGGAGTAACGGTCTTGCAGGCGATGCAGCGGCGCGGTCGGCGCGTCAATCGCCAGATCCTTGCGCAGCCAGGCGGCGACTTGCATCTGCCCCGGGTGTGGCTTGGCGGCGAACAGGCGCTCGTCGAAATGCTCCGGATTGCCTTGCAGCGCCACCACGTTCAGCGCGGTGATGCGCGTGGCCAGTTGCAGCAGGTAGTCGGCGCGGGCGAAGGCCAGGCAGGCGAGGCCAGTCATCACGGCGGTGCCGTTCATCAATGCGAGGGCTTCTTTCGGGCGCAATACCAGCGGGTCCCAACCCAGCTCGCGGTGTACGTCGGCGGCCTGGCGACGTTCGCCACGGAACAGCACTTCGCGCTCGCCTGACAAGGTTGCGGCCACGTAGGACAGCGGCGTCAAGTCACCGCTGGCGCCCACCGAGCCTTCTTCCGGAATCAGCGGCAGCACGTCGAATTCCAGGAACGCGTGCAGGCGCTCCAGCAACTCCACGCGCACGCCCGACACGCCATGGCACAGCGACTGCAACCGCGCCGCCAGCACCGCGCGGGTGGCTTGCGCATCCAGCAACTTGCCCAGGCCGCAGCCGTGGAACGTGTAGAGGTGGCGGGGCAGCGCTTCGACGTGCTCCAGCGGCACCGCCACCACGCACGAGTCGCCGTAGCCGGTGGTCACGCCGTAGATCACGCCTTCCTTGTCCAGCAACGAATCCAGGAACTGCGCGCCCTTGGCGATGCGCTGGCGGTACTTGGCATCAGCTTGCAGTTGAGTCGGCGCCTGACGGTTGGCCAGGGCCAGCACGTCTTCGATGCGCAGGGGAATTTCGCCGAAGGTTACCGGCTCAAGATGCGTCGTCATCGGTCTTCCAGAAAGGGTAAAAGTTGAACCATTGTTGGGGCGCTTCCAGGCAGAACTGGCCCAGGCGCTCGGCGTAGCGGGCGGTCCATTGTGCAATCACCTGCTGGCGGTCGCTGCGTTTCCATTCGATCAACCGGGCGAACGGCTCGATGATCAGGCGATAACGGCCTTGATGCTTCAGGCACATCAGCAGGTTGACCGGGCATTTCAGCAAACCGGCCAACAGCCACGGGCCTTGGGGGAAGGCGGCGTCATGGCCGAGGAAATCCACGCGCACCGTGCGCCCGCCATGCAGCGGTACGCGGTCGCCGGCAATCGCCAGCCACTCGCCGTCGTCGAGGCGCTGGCTGAGCAGCATCATCACCGCCGGGTCAAGTTCGCTGACCTGGATCAGGCGCAGATTGGTCGCCCCGGCTTCGCCCAGAATCCGGTTGAAACGTTCAGCGTGCTTGGTGTGCACCAGCACGTTCATGGTGACCTTTTCGCCAAGCTCGGCGAGGGCGCGGCACACCTCAAGATTGCCCAGGTGCGCGCCCACCAGCATCTGCCCGCGTTCGCTGCGCAGCTGGCCGCGCAGTTGGGCCGGGTCGATGATTTCGATCTGCTCCAGGCGCAGCTTGCCGTTCCATACATCGAGCTTGTCCAGCAGGGCGTCGGCGAACGCCATGAACTGGCCGAAGACGCTTCTGTGGGTAGGGCGCAGGTCGTCGCGCCGGCTCCAGTCGGCCACGCGCTGCTGGTATTGCCAGGCGCTTTGGCGGGCCGTGCGGCCGAACAGAAAGAAGTAGAAAACGATGCCGTAGAGCAGCGGGCTCAGCAGCCGGCGCCCGAGGACCTTGGCGGCGAAGGCGGTGAATTTCATCAGCCAGAAGCTGCCGCGTTCTTCGCGGTCGGCCCAGTGCTTGGTGTCCTGGCTCATGCCTGCCACCGGCGCCAGAGGATCATCGGCGCGCGCACCAACATGCCGAAGAACAGCCGGGTGTGCATCGAGGAAATCAGCGCGTTGTCGTGGAACAGGCGAAAGTGCGACAGGCCGTCGGCGGGGTAGTGCACCTTGGTCGGCAGCCAGCGCATCGGCTGGTTGCGCCAGGCCAGGCGCACCAGGATGTCGGAGTCGAAATCCATGCGTTTGCCGATGTTGGCCGAGTCCATCAAGGCCAGGGTCGGTGGCAGTGGGTACACGCGAAAGCCGCACATGGAATCGCGGATCTGCAGCGACAAGGTGTTGATCCACACCCAAACGTGGGTCAGGTAGCGCGCGTAAAGGCGGCCCTTGGGCACGCTGTCGTCGTATTCCGGGTAGCCGCAGATCACCGCATTCGGGTGGGCGCGGGAGGCGTCGAGGAAGGTACCGACTTCCCGCAGGTCGTGCTGGCCGTCGGCGTCCACTTGCAGGGCGTGGGTGAAACCCAGGCGTGCGGCTTCGCGAAAGCCGGCCATGACGGCGGCGCCTTTGCCCTGGTTGGCGGGCAGGGTCAGCAGTGACACGTTGTCGAGGGTTGCCAGTTGCGCCAGCACGGCGGCGCAGGTGGCGCTGCTGCCATCGTCTACCAGCAGGCATGGCAGGCCGCTGTCCAGCACGGTGCGCACCACGGCGGGCACGGCGGCTTCGTGGTTATAGACCGGGACCAAGGCGCAGGGCTTATGCATAACAGGTACCCCATTGGCAGAAGCGCTGTGCGTGGCGAGGGAGCTTGCTCCCGCTGGGCTGCGAAGCGGCCCCAACACAGGCGACACCGATTTGCCTGATAAACCACAGTGCCTGGGTTGGGAGCGCTGCGCACTCCAGCGGGAGCAAGCTCCCTCGCCACAAAAGCTTAATCACTGACCCTCCCCAGCACGATCCGCCCACTGGAGCAGGCGGCCGCCTCATTGCGGTAGGCGAAGTACAACTTGCCGCGCTCCTGATCGAACCGCAGGTGCAGTTCGATCCGGTCATCCGGGCGTACCAGTTGCTGGAACTTGAGCACTTCCATCCCGGCGAACTTCCCCGGCAGCTTGAGCAGTTGCTGGCCCAGGCTCAGCGCCCAATCCACTTGCACCACGCCCGGTAGCACCGGGGTTTGCGGGAAGTGGCCGCTGAAGTAGGCGAGGTCCGGTGGGATCGCCAGTTGCAGGGTCCATTCACCGTTGGCTTCGACTTGTTCCAGTACTTCCGGGGCTTTCGGGCGCGGTGCCAGCAGCAGGGCTTCGACGTCGGCCTGGGGCAGCTTGCCTTGGGTGTTCAGCGGCAATTGGCGCAACAGGCGCCAGCGGCGGGGCAGGGCCAGGGCTTCGCAGTGTTGGCTCAAGTGCTGGCGCAGGGTTTGGGTGACGGTGCGCCGGCCCTGGTTACGCAGGGCATGCAAGCCGTCTGCGCTGAGCACCACGAGGGCGCCGAGGGAGGCGCGGTTTTCCTGCACCACGCCCAGGCGCGTTTCAGCGACCCAGGCATGGTCCATCAGCGCCTGTTCCAGCATCGGCAGGGAGATGCGCTTTTCTTCCAGCTTGACGATGCGGTCCAGGCGGCCGAGCAATTCGAAGCGGCCGTCGGCGTGGATGGTGGCGGCGTCGGCGGTCTGTTCGACATGGCCGGCGGGCAGGTATGGCGAGGCGATGCGCAAGGCGCCGTCGGCGTCCTGGCTCAGCTGCACGTCGGCAAACGGCTGCCACGGTTGTTCGCCCTGGCGCCAGGCGATACCACCGGTTTCCGAGCTGCCGAGGATTTCCGTCGGCCATTGCTGCAGGCGCTGATGCAGGCTGCCGGCGGCTTCAAGGGGCAAGGCGCCGCCGGAGGAAAACACCCGTTTGACCGGTGTAAGCGCTGGCCAGTCGAGGTTGTCACCCATGCGCTTGAGGAGCGCCGGGCTGGCGACCCAGGCAAATTGCGCATGCTCGCGGCTGGCGCGCTGCAAGTCCTCGGGAAATGCCAACTGTTGGCGCACAAAGGTGCGCCCGGCACACAACGGCCACAGCACCCGGAACAGCAAACCATAGATATGCTGGGTGGCGACGCTGCCGATGATGCACGCCTCGCCCAGGTCGGCGCCCCACAGGGTTTCCAGCGCCTGGACCTCATTGGCCATCTGCCGCAGGGTTTTGTCGATGCGCTTGGGTTCGCCGCTGGAGCCGGAGGTGCACAGGCTCAGGCAGCAGGCGTCCAGGTCCAGGGCCGCGGCGCTTGATGGCGCTTGATACAGCGCGTCCAGGTCGCCGGCCTCGGTCAGCCAGGCGTCGACGGCATCGTCCCAGCGTTGGCGCGTTTGTGGTTGCAGGTCGGCAGGCAACAACACGCTGACGCCTGCTCGCCACGCACCCAGCAGGGCGATCGCCAGCAAGCCGGCATCTTCCAGGTACACCGCCAGGCGCTGGATGCCCCGGGCTTGCAACCCGGCGGCCAGGCTCAGGGACTTCTCCCACAGGTGTGGGTGATCCAGGGCAGGTTCGGTGGTCACCAAACGCTGCTCCACAGGCTCAAGCAGCAAGTGCTCAAGATTCAACCAATTCATACGCGGCCTCGAACCCTTTGTCGTACCAGCCATTCCACGGCAAACAACAGCCCCATCAGCCCGTAGGCGATCATGCCGTTGTACAACGTCCACCAGCTCAGCGGCGCCCACAGGGTGAGGGCGGCGGCGAGCAGGCCGTTACACAGGAAAAATACACTCCACACCACGGTGACCTGGCGGGTATACACAATCGCTTCTTCGGGCAGTTGCGGCTCGCTCATGCGCGCCAGGCGCTCGACCATCGGCGGCCCGTATTTCAAGCTCAGGCCGAACAGTGCCAGCATGAACGCGCTGACCAGGCTCGGGTACCAGCGCAGCATCTGCGGGTTGTCGAACCAGGCGAGCAGCAGGCAAAAGACAATGATCGCCGCCGCCATCCAGCGGCTGCCCGGGCGCCGGGCGCCGGTCAGGGCGCGCAACAGCCACAGGCTGCCCAGCAGCAGGCCAAATTGCCACGGGGCAAAATGCTCAGTGCCGTAATACACCGCAAAAGGGTACAGCAGCCCCGCCAGCAACAGGCCAAGGCCGATCAGCCGGCTCATGCGGCCGGTTGAACCAGACGGTAGACCGCCTCGACCACGTCATTCACGGTACGCACGGCCTTGAACTCTTCGGCGGCGATTTTCTTGCCGGTCTGGCGCTTGATGTGGTCGATCAGGTCCACTGCATCAATGCTGTCGATTTCCAGGTCCTGGTACAGGTTGGCGTCGAGCGTGACGCGTTCCGGTTCCAGTTCAAACAGTTCCACCAGGGCGTTGCGCAAGGTGTTGAAAATATCGTCACGAGTTTGCATGGTACGGTCTCAAGCTGCCTGTCGGGCCGTGACGAACGCCGCGAGGCTGGCCACGTTGGTGAAGTGATTGCGGGTGTCCTTGGCGTCGGCATCGATCTTGATGCTGTACTTTTTCTGGATCGCCAGGCCCAATTCCAGGGCGTCGACTGAATCCAGGCCAAGGCCTTCGCCGAACAGGGTTTGCTCGTTGCCGATGTCGCTCTCGCTGATGTCTTCCAGGCCCAGGGCCTCGATGATCAGCGTTTTTATGTCGTGCTCAAGGCGGTGTTGGTCGCTCATCTTCGGCGAGCTCCTTAATAAAATACTGGTGCAGGTAATCGTTGAGCTTGCGTGATGCCTGGGGCGCGGGCCCTTGTGCGGCAAACGCCTGTGGTTCTATATCGGCACCCACGCGCAAACTGAAGTGAAAGCGGCGATTCGGGATGCGATACCAGGGTTCGGCCTTGGTCAGGGTGGTGGGGCTGACCTTGATCACTACCGGAGTGATGATGCTCGCACCGCGCAGGGCAATGGCGGCGGCGCCGCGATGAAAGGTCGGTGCCTGGCCCGGTGAGGTGCGGGTGCCTTCCGGGAAAATGATCAGGGTCTGGCCGTCCCGCAGGGCATCGGCGGCGGCGTCGAGCATGTCGGCGCTGCCGTCGTTGCTGATGTAACCGGCGTCGCGCACCGGGCCCCGGGTGAACGGGTTCTGCCACAGGCTCTGCTTGACCACGCAGTTGGTCTGGCGCATCTGGGCGATCAGGAACACCACGTCCACCAGCGATGGGTGGTTGGCAATGATCATCTGGCCCGGGCGGCCGAGCTTTTCCGCGCCTTCGACGCTGTAGGTCAGGATGCCCAGGCGCGTCATCATGCGGATAAACAACCAGAACAGGCAGCTGATGGTGTGGCGGGCGCGTCGCTGATGCTGTTTGGCATCACCCGGCAGGCAACTGAGCAGCGGAAACACCAGCACACGCAGGCACAGGCCGCCGAGGCCAAACAGGGCGAAGGCGGTGGCAGTGGCGAACAGGCGCCAGTAGTAGGCCTTCCGGGGCTTTTCGGTCAGGACTTGCGTTGCCAGTTCCATACTCGGTTCTTCCAGGCATGTTGGCAGGCGCCCTGTTCGTTCAGCAGGGTGCGCAGCAGGTTCAGGGCGTGGGGCCACTGGGCTTTGGTGGTGGGTTGGACAGCGGCTGTATTCAGTTCCAGCTGCCACTCGTCGCCCGGTGTCAGCAGCAGGCCGAGGGCGTAGGGGAAGGGCACGTCCTCGATCCAGCGCGCATAGGCTTCGGGGGGCTGTTCCTCGGTAATGATCAGCAATACAGCCGGTGCGCCTTCATTGAGCAGGGCAGCGGCTTCGAGCATGCCGTGCTCCAGGCCATCGCCGGCGGCGGCGAGGGCGGTCATTTCACTGGTTTCATTGCGCAGGATCGACCACAGGCCAATCACCGCGTTATGCACCGACAGGCTGAACTGGGTCGGCGACAGGGGCTCGTCGTTGGCCAGGTCGCTGAGAATATCGAGGGTGCGTGGGGTTTCGCCGTGACGGGAAACAAACACCAATGGCAGCTGTTGCAAGCCTTCGGCCAGGGGCCAGCCCACACTGAAGGCCATGCGCGCCAGGCGGCTCAGGCGCCGGCGCTGCATGGCCGGCAGGAAGGACACGTCGGGTGCCGCGTCGCTGCGGGCGAGCAACATCGGCTGCCGGCACCAGGTGCGCCAGTCGTCCGCGCTTTCGAGCCCGGGAGCCCAGGCGCGCCATTGGGCGATGTTGAAATTGATCACTGAGAAGTTATCCCGCCCCTGCGGGCTTCCTTGTGCGGCCATTGGCCCCGAATACCGGGACAGGGTGCAATCGCCGAATGGCGCGCATTATCCCGGTGCTGCGGGGTTCTAGCAAACTTTGGTAAAGAATTGTTCACGGATGATTACAAATTCGCTGGAAAGAATTACCGATTGTCCATCATGCAGGTAGGGCAGCAGGTGTCAGGCAATTCCTGCTTTGTCGGACAGACGGGAAATTGTTATGCGAGATAGAGCCTCTGATGCTGTAGTACAGGAACAAACGAGGTAGCTAACGGGCGCTTTTGCCCTCTACACTCGGGTCATTCATTGATACACGGAGGTTTTTCCATGCGGCGCGTGGTGTTCAACCAAAAAGGCGGTGTTGGCAAGTCCAGCATTGCCTGCAACCTGGCGGCGGTCAGCGCCAGCGAAGGCTATCGAACCCTGTTGGTGGACCTCGATGCCCAGGCTAACTCTACCCAGTACCTCACCGGGCTGACCGGCGACGATATCCCCATGGGAATCGCCGACTTCTTCAAGCAAACCCTGTCTTCCGGGCCGTTTTCGAAGAAGAACCAGGTGGATATCTACGAAACCCCGTTCGACAACCTGCACGTCATCACCGCCACCGCGGAACTGGCAGACCTGCAGCCCAAGCTCGAGGCCAAGCACAAGATCAACAAGCTGCGAAAGCTGCTGGATGAATTGAGCGAGGACTACGACCGGATCTACCTGGATACGCCGCCGGCGCTGAACTTCTATGCCGTTTCAGCGCTGATTGCCGCTGATCGTGTGTTGATCCCCTTCGATTGCGACAGCTTCTCCCGCCAGGCGCTGTATGGCCTGCTGGCAGAGATTGAAGAATTGAAGGAAGACCACAACGAAGGGCTGGAAGTGGAAGGCATCGTGGTCAACCAGTTCCAGGCCCGGGCGAGCCTGCCGCAGCAGATGCTGGATGAATTGATTGCCGAAGGGTTGCCGGTACTGCCGGTGTACCTCACCAGTTCGGTGCGCATGCGTGAATCGCACCAGGCGAACATGCCGCTGATCCACCTGGACCCACGGCACAAGCTGACACAGCAGTTTGTGGAGTTGCATAACCTGCTGGAAAACGTTTGATTTAGCAGGCAACACATCACCCATGTGGGAGCGGGCTTGCTCGCGAATGCGGTGGATCAGTCGACATCTTTATTGACTGACCCACCGCATTCGCGAGCAAGCCCGCTCCCACATTTGGTCTTTGTTCCTACAGGGAAATCGTCGTCTTGCGCCGTTGCCTACAGTTACGCCAGAATCCGCCGGCTTGTGCGTCTGGATGGGCGTCTCTAAGGTTGCTCGGTCGCTGAATTCTCAGTGATCGGGTTTAGTAGCCCGAGTGTTTGTCGTTAAGTGCATAAGCTTCATCTTTCAGGCGCTGAGTCTGTGCTTGATGGTAGCTGTGCGTAGGGCGTCTTCGGGCGCGCCGGCTTCGACATTTCCCGGTCTACTAACCTGCGTACAGCTGCCACCCTAATTCGTTTAGTAGCGATCAGATGGCGGCTCCAATCAGGAATGTCGACCATGTTTAAAGCTACTCCAAATCCCCCGTCGTACCTTTTTACAGTCAGCCCCGGCCAAGCCACCGAAACCCTGATCCTCAATACCTACGAAACCTTCTCCTCAGTCACCACCCTCTTGCTCGACCTTTCCGACGACCTCACCGGCAAGCAGCGCGATGTCGCGTTGGCCATTCATCAATTGAGCGAATTGGGCGTATTGCTGATGGGGCATGTGATGGACCGGGGCGTCCCGCTACCTCAAACGCCCTGACTGCGCAGCCAGCTCATCAACTGCGGTAACGGAAACGCACCGCTCTGACGCGCCACTTCCCGGCCATTCTTGAACAGGATCAGGCTGGGAATCGAGCGAATCCCCAACTGAGCGGATAACTGCTGATTGGCCTCGCTATCGAGCTTGGCCAATCGACACTTCCCGGCCAACTGCCCGGCGGCCTGCTCAAACACCGGCGCAAACGACTTGCACGGCCCGCACCATTCGGCCCACACGTCCACCAGCAACGGCAGGTCGCCCTTGATCTGGCTGGCGTAATCGCCCTGTTTCAGCTCAAAGGGTTTGCTTAACAGCACCGGTTGCTTGCAGCGCCCGCATTTAGGCGCATCGCCCAGGCGTTCATTGGGGATGCGGTTGAGACCGTTGCAGTGGGGGCAGGGGATTACTAGAGAGTCGGACATGCTGGGCTCCGTGAAAGTGGCCAATGGGTTCTATTTGGAGCCGCCGTCGGGGTTTATCAAGGAACAACACAAGCCATCAGCGTGCAATCTTCTTTCGTGCCAGCTGGCAGGCAAACACGTTGCCCACAGCACAACCCCCAATCACCAGCATCAGAGTGAAAAGCAGTGGTGCATTCCATTGAGACCCTAGCCAGGTTAATAATCCTGCCCCGGCCACAGTGATGCATCCGAAAACCGCAGAAGCTTTGGCTTGGTGAGACGCGTCGATATCCAGTGCCCAGCCGGTCGCAAGGGGCAACAAAATGCAGAAGGCAATACTGGTTGCTGCTGCAGCTGCCAGGTAAAGGTAGATATTGACATGTAGCCATGCCGCTACCATCAACAGTGCGGCGAGGCACTGAGAGGCGGATCCTGCATTTAGGCGTTGGGTGTCACTGAATCGTGTGACGGCTTTCCCTGAAAAGAAAAAACCTGCCGCTACCAGCGCCGCCCAACCTGAAAGGATCATGCCTGTTGCTTGTGGTGAGAGATGAAAAACTCCCTGCAGGGCAAACGCCTTGCTGAGGTTCAGCTGTGTGAAGGCGCTCTGTATCAGGAGTGCAAGCAGTAAACCGCAGATGAATTTCGGGTGTTTCCCTAGTAAAGATTGGGTTTCAGTTGCAGCCTGTTGGCCTTGGTCGGTTGCCTTGCCGTGATGAGTGGCCAGAAGTCCCAGGCCGATTATAAAAAGCAGGCAACCGAGTACGCCAAAAACCCATCTCCACCCCCAAAACGAGGCTGCCGCCAGCAGAGTCGGCGGGCTTATTACCGTAAGGACGCTAATAGCACTCAAGAGATAAGCTGTTGCGCTTTGGAAGGTTGTTTGCCCGAGTCGTTGACGTAGCCAAAGGCGTGAAGAGGTTGCTGCCACCGCGTTGGCGATGAACATGAAAGTAAAGATGATCGATAGCATGAGGGCGCTTGTTGATAACGCCACTGCGACACATAGCAGCGCGATCAGCACCGATGCACCGGCCAGGCTGACGCTGGTTCCCAGTCGGTTGACCAGCGGCGTTGAAAACAACTGGCTGAATGCGAAAGCCATCAGGCACAAGCCGAGCATGCCTTGAAAGAATGCCGGAGAAACACTCAAGTCCTGAGCGATTAACGGAGAAAGAGGAACAAGAGCGTCGAAAACAACCGCACTGACCAGCGTCCTGGCCACCACGACCCTAAGGCCTGGGGTCACGGTTTTATGTTTCAAATTTGATTTACACATCCGCTAAACCCTAAGCCGGATGTGTATTTGGGGATGTCAGGCGCGTCCGATACTTATTTCTGGATATATCCGTGTTGTGGTGAGGGAGCTTGCTCCCTCGCCACATTGGCTCGCTCCTACGACGAACAACTAATCTCCAAATGCTTCCCCCAATCCGGCGGCCGCTGGGCGTATTGTTCCATCCCCGGCTGCTCTTCAAACGGTTTGCTCAGCACTTCATGCAGCCGGCGCACTTCGCTGTAATCCCCAAGCTCCGCCGCCTGGATGGCGTTCTGCGCCAAATAGTTGCGCAGGATATAAAGCGGATTCACCCCATGCATCCGCTCACGTCGCTGTTCTTCTGTGCCGCTGGCGTCGCGCTCCACACGGGCTTTGTACAACTCAGCCCAATCATCAAACCCCTTGAGGTCGACAAAGTCGTCGCGCAACCGCGCCACGGCCAATGCGGCGGATTCATCCCCCAGCCGGCGGAAGAACAGGGTGTAATCGACGCCGCTGTTCTGCATCAGTTGCAGCAGGCGCTCCACCAGTTTTTGATCGTCATCTTCGGCGGTGGTGAGGCCCAGTCGGCGGCGCATCAGGTCCAGGTAATGGGCCTGGAACAACGGCAGATACAGCCCCAGCGTTTCACGCAGCGCCTCGACGCTGATAAACGGCGTCAATGCCTGGGCCAGAGCGCTCAGGTTCCACTGCCCGATCGGCACCTGGTTGCTGAAGGAGTAACGCCCTTCATGGTCGGAGTGGTTGCAGACGAACTGCGCGTCGAAATCGTCCAGGAACGCAAACGGCCCGAAGTCGAAGGTGATGCCGAGGATCGACATGTTGTCGGTGTTCATCACTCCATGGCAGAACCCATAGGCCTGCCACTTGGCGATCAACTCGGCATTACGCTCGACGATTTCGCGGAACATCGCCAGGTACGGCTCGGGCTGTTCCATGCATTCCGGGAAGTGCAGGGACAGCACGTGTTCCGCCAATTGCTTCTGCAATTCAGGCTTCTTGGTGTAGTAGAAATATTCGAAATGCCCAAAGCGCACGTGGCTGTGGGCCAGGCGCAGCACCATGGCGGCGCGCTCCTGTTTCTCGCGCCACACCGGCGTGGTGGAACCGATCACACACAGCGCACGACTGCTGGGAATGCCCAGCGCATGCAGTGCTTCCGACGCCAGAAACTCGCGGATCGACGAGCGCAACACCGCACGACCATCGCCCATGCGCGAGTACGGGGTTTGCCCGGCACCCTTGAGGTGCAGGTCCCAATGCTCGCCGGCCTGGTTGTACACCTCGCCCAGCAACAATCCGCGGCCATCCCCCAGTTGCGGGTTGTACGAGCCAAACTGATGCCCGGAATAGATCATCGCCCGCGGCTCGGCCTCGGCCCACAGCTTGTGCCCGCCGAACAGCTCGGCAAACACCTGCGTTTCGGCCACGGCGGGGTCGAGATCCAGCAGCGCCATGGCTGCCTCGCTCGCCACCACTAAACGCGGTTCGTCGATGGGCTCGGGCAGCACATGGGTTGAGAAACCGTCGCCCAGGCGGGCGAAGCGGTTGTCGAAGGTCAGTTCGTCGAGGGCTTTCAACGGCCATCTCCTGAGCAGAATGTCCGACCATTCTGCTGGGGATAGCGCGTTTAGTCGAGTTTGGCGGGCGGTGGCTCGGGCAGGTCCTGGTCCTGGGCGGGCGGCAGGATGGTCCGGTTTTCTTCTTCCACCGGCACCAGCTTGTATTCCTGGCCATGCAGGTTCTTCAGGTAAACCTCCATCTGCCGGAACGAGATGTTGATGTGGTGGTTCTTGAACTCGCGGTTGATGAAGCGGTTGACCTCATCGATCACCGGGTTGCGGTCGCCCAGGTCCCGTACATGCATGCGCAGTTCGTGATCGAGGGTGCTTTCACCGAAGTTGAGGAAGTACACGTGGGGCGCCGGGTCTTTCAGCACGCGTGGGTTTTCGGCGGCGGCCTTGAGCAGCAATTCCTTCACCAGGTCCAGGTCCGAGCCGTAGTCCACGCCCAGTTTCAGGGTGACCCGGGTGATGGTGTCGGTCAGCGACCAGTTGATCAGTTGCCCGGTGATGAACGTTTTGTTCGGAACAATGATGTCCTTGCGGTCGAAGTCAGTGATGGTGGTGGCACGGATGCGGATCTTGCTCACCGTGCCCGACAGGTTGCCGATGGTGATGGTGTCGCCGATCCGTACCGGGCGCTCGAACAGGATCATGATGCCGGAGATGAAGTTGGCGAAGATTTCCTGCATCCCGAACCCCAACCCCACCGACAGCGCGGCCACCAGCCATTGCAACTTGTCCCAGCTCACGCCGAGGGTCGACAGGGTGGAGACAAACCCGACGCCGGCAATCACATAGGACAGCAAGGTGGTGGTGGCGTAGGCGCTGCCCTGGGCCAGGTCGAGCTTGGACAGCACCAGTACTTCCAGCAGGCCGGGCAGGTTGCGCGCCAGGGCGAAGGTGATGCCGATGATGATCAGGGCGCCGAGCAAGTCGCCGATGCTGATGGGCACCATGCTGATATTGGCGCCGGTGCCGCTGGTGTATTCGTAGAGGGTGACGTTGTCCAGGTAGGAAAACACCGAGATCAAGTCGGACCACACCCAGTACAACGCAGCGATAAAGCCGCCCAGCAGCGCCAGGCGAATCAGTCGCATCGACTGTTCGTTGACCTGTTCGATGTCCAGGGTCGGCTCTTCGATCACTGCTTCACCATCACCGGCTTCCTTGGCGGCCTGGCGTTTGGCCAGGGCCCGCGCATAGGCCAGGCGCCGTGCCGCTACGCCCAGGCCACGTACGAAGGTGGCTTCGATCACCAGCCAGAACATCAGCAGGTACAAGGTGTTGATCAGCCGGTCGCTGAGCTTGAGGGCGGTGTAGTAGTAGCCAAAGCATACGGCGATAAACAGCGCCACCGGCAGTGCCGTAAACACCAGGCCCACGGCCTTGCGAAACAGCGAGGCTTTTTCATGAGTCGGGCTGTTGAGCAGCAGGCGCCCGAGCAGCCACGCCATCAGTGCGTAGCAGGTCAGTACCACGCCGATGCCCAGCACATCGTCGGCCAGCGCTGCCGGCTGATGCTCGGCGATGGCCACCACGGCCACCAACGCCAGTACCACGAGCCCGAGCTTGCGTACCCAGCCCTGGAGGAATTCGACCTGGGGTTTTTCCCAGCGGAAGTGCAACTCGGCGACGCCGCCGGGCGCGAGGATCCGATACGCGGTGTAGAACACCAGCCACGCCTGGGCGATCTGCAGCAGGGCGGCGCCGAGGTTGGCGTTTTGCCCGCGGGCGTCGATCTGCAACGCATAGCCGCAGAGTGCCAGGCCCAGGGCCACCGGCATCGCCAGCGCGATATTCACCAGGATCGCCACCGGCGTGTGCCACTGGCTGTCGCGTTTGAAGTGGCCGATGTCCATATGGATTTTTTTCAGCCGGGCATACAGGTAGCTGCGACGCCACAGCAGCGCGCCGATCAACAACAGCAGGGGCAGGAACAGCAGCGGGCGCTGGGTCAGGCCGTCATACAGCTCGCTGACGCTGGAGGCCCACGGCAGGGTATTGACCTGTTTGCTCAGGTGCGCCGGTACGGTTTCCAGCCATTCGGTATCCAGCGGCTTGTTGCTGGGAATCCAGAACATCTGTTCGTCGAGGGTCGCCCGCAAGGTGGTGGCGGTGCTCAGCAGTTGTTTCTGGTTCAGTTGCAGGGTGATGGATTCGTTGAGCAGTGCGCTCAGTTCCCGGCTCAAGCGCTCCAGCAGGTCGCTGCGGGTGATCGCCAGTTCCAGCAGGGTGCGCCGCAGTTGTGGCGTCACCTGGTCGGCCGGCTGGTTGGCCAGCAAGCTGTCGACGTAGGTGCTCGGGGTGCTGATCAGTTCGCGCTGCTGGTTGACCTCGAACTGGTACAGGCGAATGTTGGCGATGTCATCTGCCAGGTCGCGGTCCACGGTCAGGCGCGGGAGGGCCTGCTTCTGTTTGTAGAGGATCTTGGACAGCAACAGGCTGCCCTTGAGCACGTTGATCTGCTCGTCCAGCGCCGAGTCGCTTTGGGTCACGCTGTCCAGTTGCTGCTTGGTTTGCAGGTTTTTCTGGGTCAGCTCGTTGAGCCGGTCAGTGCTTTTGAGCAGGTAGTCGGACAGTTTCAGGTTGGCCGCGCTTTCCGTGGCGAGCAGGCTGCTGCCACCAGCCTTCTGGGCTTCGATGGACTGCTGGGTCACGGTTTCCTGGGACTGGGCCAGGCGTTTCTGGTTGATCAGGGTTTGCAGGTCCTGGATTTCCTGCTCCAGGCGCGCGGTCTTTTCCAGCACCAGGTCGTGCTGGCTGTTGCCCAGGTCTTGCAGTTGGCTGTTGCCGGCCAGTTCCTGGCGGCGCAGGGGAATCAGGGCGTTGAGGGCGGCCAACTCGGCATTCAGCTGGTTGCGCTGGTCGCCGCTGAGGGTCTTGCCGTTGTCCTTGCCTGCCTTGAGGGTCGCGTTGATCTGCTGGATACGTGTCTGGCTGCTGCTGATTTCGGTCTGGGCGCGCTCGGGACGGGTTTGGGCCGCGATGGTCAGGCTGTTGGCGTCGGCCAGTTCCTTTTGCAGGTCGCCTTGCTGGGTGGTGCGCTGCACCAGTAGTTGTTCAAGTTGCGGCACCGGCAAGGTGGCGTAGCGCTGGGCGACCGGAATCACCTTGGTGGCCTTGAGGCGGGTCAGTTCGCGCTGGTTGTCGACGGTCTGGCGCGGCGCGTCTTCGAGCTGGCGCTTGAGGTCCACCAGGCGCTGCTGGTAGTCCTGCTGGTTGCCCAGGAAGGTGAGCGTTTGCTGCAGGATGCTTTGCAGCGCCTTCATGTCGGCGTCGGGCAGCTTGCGGTCCGGCAGCTTGTCCAGGGTTTGCTGGACGGAATCGATGCTGGGCGGGTCGGCCGCGTGTACGGTGCCGACGCAGAGAGTCAGGCCCAGCAGGGCAGTGGCGAGAAAAGTGCGCAGGGTTGTCATAGAGACCGGTCGAGCAAGGTGAAAAATAGGGGGCGTCCCGACATCGACTGGCGCGCCGTCGCCCCGCAGTTTAGAGGAAGAGTCCGGGGCCCGGGCGACTTCCTTCGGGGAATCTGACGCCGACTTTGCCGATCTTGTTCCCGTCCATGACCGCGACGGTCCAGATGGTGTTGTTCCATTCCACCTGGTCGCCGACCACGGGTGCCCCGCCGACTTTCTGGGTGATGAAACGACTCAGTGGCATGTCCGGGTCGATGCCCTCGAGCTTGAGCCCGTACAGGGCCGAAACCGCGCCCAGCTGGGCGTCGCCTTCCAGTACGAAGTCGCCGAAGAAGCGCAGGTCGAGGCCCCGTTGTGGTGCCTGGCTGAACAGCTTGCCGAGGGCCGGCAAGTTGTGTTCATGGCCGATTACGCACAGCAGATCGTCGACTTCGAGCACCGTACTACCCGACGGATGGAGCAGTTGCTGGCCACGAAACAGCGCGGCGATCCGCGTGCCTTCGGGCATTTTCAGCTCCCGCAGGGCGGCGCCGATGCACCATTTTTCGGCGCCCAGGCGATAGACGAACAGCTCCCACTCGCTGGTGACGTGCACTTCCAGGGCCGCCCGGGAAATCGGCGCCGGCTCTGGCGGTACCGTCACTTTCAACAGTTTGGCGACCCACGGCAGGCTCGTACCCTGCACCAGCAACGACACCAGCACGATAAAGAACGCCAGGTTGAAGTACAGCTGCGCGTGGGGCAGGCCGGCCATCAGCGGGAACACCGCCAGAATGATCGGTACCGCACCGCGCAGGCCGACCCAGGCGATAAAGGCTTTCTCTCGGCCATGGAAGGCCTTGAACGGCAACAGGCCGACGATCACCGACAGCGGCCGTGCGAAGAGAATCATCCACAGCGCCAGGCCCAGGGCCGGCAGCGCGATGGGCAGCAAATCATGGGGCGTGACCAGCAGGCCCAGCACCAGGAACATGCCGATCTGTGCCAGCCAGGCCATGCCGTCGAGCATATGCAAAATGCCGTGCCGGCTGCGCACCGGGCGGTTGCCGATCACCAGGCCGCACAGGTAAACGGCGAGGAAACCGCTGCCGTGCAAGGCGTTGGTCAGGGCGAACACCACCAGGCCGCCGGAAATCACCAGGATCGGGTACAGGCCGTTGGCCAGGTTGATCCGGTTGACCATCTGCAGCATCAACCAACCACCGCCCAGGCCGATGATGCCGCCGATGCCGAACTCGCGGATCAGGTGGCCCAACAGGCTCCAGTGCAGGCCAGTCTGGCCGCTGGCGAGCATGTCGATCAGGGTGACGGTGAGGAACACCGCCATCGGGTCGTTGCTGCCGGATTCGATTTCCAGGCTGGCGGTGACCCGTTCGTTCAGGCCTTTGCCGCCCAGCAGCGAGAACACCGCTGCGGCGTCCGTGGAGCCGACGATGGCGCCGATCAGCAGGCCTTGAATGATGTTGAGGTTGAACAGCCAGGCAGCTGCCATGCCGGTGAGGCCGGTGGTGATCAGCACCCCGACCGTCGCCAGGGACAACGCAGGCCAGAGGGCTACACGGAAACTGGCTACCCGCGTTCGCAGTCCGCCGTCGAGCAGGATCACGGCCAGGGCGAGGTTGCCCACGAGGTAGGCAGTCGGGTAGTTATCGAAGATGATGCCGCCGCCGTCGACGCCGGCGATCATGCCCACGGCCAGGATGATCACCAGGATCGGGATGCCCAGGCGGGACGAAAGAGAACTCACCAGAATGCTCGCACCTACCAGCAACGCGCCGATCAAGAACAGGCTGTTGATGGTCGTCGCATTCAAAGGCAGTACTCCATGAGCAGGAAAGACGAGGCGCAAACTGACCATGCAGTCTGCGTGCCAGCGATTCTAACCTGTTGAATTGCTGTGCTGTCAAAAAGGTTTTGAATGGCTGGCGCATATTCAATGTGGGAGCGGGCTTGCTCGCGAAAGCGGTGTGTCAGTCGCGTTATGCGTAGCTGATCCACCGCATTCGCGAGCAAGCCCGCTCCCACATTTTTAGCCCTGCGGTATCCGTTAAAGCCTGAACCGCCCCACCATCCCGTTCAAATCCACCGCCAACCGCGACAGCTCACTGCTCGCCGCACTGGTCTGGCTGGCGCCGGTTGCCGACTGCACCGACAAGTCACGAATATTCACCAGGTTGCGATCCACTTCCCGCGCCACCTGCGCCTGCTCTTCAGCGGCACTGGCGATCACCAGGTTGCGCTCGTTGATTTCAACGATGGCAGTGTTGATGGTGTCCAGCGACATCCCCGCACCCTTGGCGATGTTCAACGTCGATTCCGCCCGCTCGGTGCTGTTGCGCATCGAATCCACTGCATGCTCGGTACCGGCCTGAATGCTGCCGATCATCCGCTCGATTTCGCTGGTGGACTGTTGGGTGCGATGGGCCAGGGCCCGCACCTCATCCGCCACCACCGCAAAACCACGCCCGGCTTCACCGGCACGCGCCGCTTCAATCGCGGCGTTCAGGGCCAGCAGGTTGGTCTGGTCAGCCAAGCCACGAATCACGTCCAGCACCTTGCCGATGTCCCGGGACTCTTCCGCCAGGTTGCCGATCAAGGTGGCAGTGGCTTGCACGTCGCTGCTCATGCGTTCAATGGCGCTGACGGTTTCCTGCACCAAATCACGTCCATCGCCCGCAGACGACGTGGCGTTCTTCGAGGCTTCGGAAGTGCTGACCGCGTTGCGGGCCACTTCTTCAACCGCGCTGGTCATCTCGTTCACCGCCGTGGCGGCCTGTTCGATTTCGTTGTTTTGCTGGGTCAGGCCACGGGCGCTTTCGTCGGTCACGGCATTCAGCTCTTCCGCGGCGGAGGCCAATTGGGTGGCCGAGCCGGAAATGCGCTGCAAGGTGTCCTTCAATTTGTCCTGCATCTTGGCCATTGCCAACAGTAGTCGGCCGGCTTCGTCGTTGCCTTCCACCTTGATCGGGCGCGTCAGGTTGCCTTCGGCGATTTCCTCGGCGGCATCCAGGGCCTGGGCGATTGGCTGGGTAATGCTGCGGGTCAGCAGCCAGGCGAACAGCATGGTCAATGCAGTGGCGAGGATCAGCAGGATCACCACCAGCTCAAACGCCATGTCGTACTGGTCGGCAGCTTGCTGGTTGGTGGCCAGCGCCATCTTGTTGTTGATGTCCAGCAGGCGATTCAGTACGGCGTTCACCTGATCCGAGTTGTTCAGCAGCTCGGTATTCAGCAGCGTGCGCAGCTCTTCCACCTGATTGGCCCGTGACAGGCTCTTCATGCGCTCTTCAATCTGATGGTACTGGGCCAGCAGACGCACGTATTCATCGTAGGCAGCACGTTCTTCGCTGCTGTCGATCAACTTCTCGTAGACCGCCTGGGCCGTACGAATCTGCTGATTGCGCACGTCAAAAGACTCAAGGGTCTTTTGCTGGACGTCAGGCTCGCGGTTGGTCAGCAGGCGATACGACAGCACCCGCAGGCGCAGGGTCAGTTGAGTGAACTCGTCCAGGGCGCGAATGCTCGGCACGCTGCTAAGGGTGATGTCTTCCGTCGCCGCACGGATCTTGCTCATCTGGTTCAGGGCGAACACACCGAGAAACAACATCAGCGCGCCAATCAACGCGAAGCCGAGAAAGGCCCGCGGCGCGATATTCATATTACGAAGAGACATGTTGTGATCCTGGGGAGAAGCGCGATCCATGCGGGGTTTGAGCGGGGTGTCCATGACCTATCGGTCATACGACTAAAGTCTTGAGGGGGTGCGCGCTTTTGTCGCAGATCGGGGCGGGCCGACGGGATTCAGGAACCAGATGCCATAAATGCAGTCACTAAGGCTCGAAAGCGTGGCCTGCCCTGTAAAATCAAGGCCCCGCGCCAGGGATAACCCTGGCATCCGAGGTGAATTTTCTTTATCGTCACCGCCCTTTGAAAAAGCCAGAGAAATCAAAATGTTAGAAGCATCCCTCAGCCAATTGGAACAACTGGTCAGCGACCTGGTACAGCAGAACCAGGATCTGCTGGGCACCAACGAATCCCTCAAGGCCGAACTGGCTCGCGCCAAGGATGAAAACGACAGCTTGCAGCTGAACCTGATGGAACAGGAAGAAAAGCAGGGCGCCACCGCTGCCCGTATCCAGGCGTTGGTTGAGCGTGTGAGCGCAGGTCCTGTCAGCGCATGAATGAAGGGATAAAGGTCGTTTCGATTCTCGGTGAGGATTACTCGATCAAGGCACCGGAGGGGGAAGACAACACCCTGATGAGCGCCGTGACGATGCTCAAGGCATCCCTGGCCACCACCAAGAAAAAGTACCCGACGCTGATCGGTGACAAGCTATTGGTGCTGGCGGCGCTGAACCTGTGCGCCGAGCAGATCGAAATGCAAAAGCACCACCAGCAGGAACTCGACCGTTACCAAGAGCAAGTCAGCGCCACGGTCGAGGTGATTTCCAAGGCAATCGGAACGCCTTAGAACCACTCATCCTGCATCCCCAGGCACGTGTCATCGCGTGCCTCGAGAATCGCCAGTTCATGATGGCAGCCCGGTATTTCCCACGTCAGGAAGTACCGGGCGGCCTGGAGCTTGCCCTTATAGAAGGCGACATCGGCAGCATTGCCCCTGGCCAGCCCTTCCTCGGCGCGAATTGCCTGTTCCAGCCAGCGCCAGCCAATCACCATATGCCCGAACACCTTCAGGTACAGCGCCGAATTCGCCAGGCTGCTGTTGACCTTGCCCTGGGCGAGATCCGTCAACAGGCCGAGGGTGACCTCTTGCAGGCGCGCCACCAGTTGTTCCAGCGGTTCCCGCAAGGCATTCAGCGACGGATACTCCTGTGCCCGTGCGCCGGTCTCGGCGATCAGGCGGATCAGTTGCTTCAAGCCCGCACCGCCGTTCTGCGGCAGCTTGCGCCCGAGCAAGTCCAGCGACTGAATGCCGTGGGTGCCTTCATGGATCGGGTTCAGGCGGTTGTCGCGGTAGTACTGTTCCACCGGGTATTCGCGGGTGTAGCCGTGGCCGCCGAGGATCTGGATCGCCAGTTCGTTGGCTTTAAGGCAAAACTCCGACGGCCAGGATTTGACGATCGGCGTCAGCAGGTCCAGCAGTTCGTGGGCCTGTTTGCGCGCAGCTTCGGTTTCCAGGGTGGTGGTGTCGTCGAACAGGCGCGCGGCGTACAAGCCAAGGTCGAAGGCGCCTTCCACGTAGGCTTTTTGGGTCAACAGCATGCGCTTGATATCGGCGTGCTGGATGATCGACACCGGCGCGGTGTTGGGATCCTTGCTGTCGGGCAGGCGGCCTTGGGGACGTTCGCGGGCATATTCCAGGGAGTACAGGTAGCCGGCGTAACCCAGCATCACCGCGCCCATGCCCACGCCGATCCGCGCTTCGTTCATCATCTGGAACATGCAACTCAGGCCCTGATGTGGCTGGCCCACAAGGTAGCCGACGCACTCGCCGTTATCGCCGAAATTCAACGCGGTCGAGGTGGTGCCACGCCAGCCCATCTTGTGAAACAGCCCGGCCAGCAGCACATCGTTGCGCTTGCCCAGGCTGCCGTCGTCGTTGACCAGGAACTTGGGCACGATAAACAGCGAAATGCCCTTCACCCCGGCGGGTGCGTCCGGCAGCTTGGCCAGCACCATGTGCACGATGTTCTCCGACAGCGGGTGATCGCCGCCGGAGATGAAGATCTTGTTGCCCTTGAGGCGATAGCTGCCATCAGCCGCCGGCTCTGCGCGGGTACGAATATCCGACAGCGATGAGCCCGCATGGGGCTCGGTCAGCGCCATGGTGCCAAAGAAGCGGCCTTCGATCATCGGTTGCAGGAAGCGTTGTTTCTGCTCCTCGGTGCCGAAGCTCTCGATCAGGTTGGCGGCGCCCATGGTCAGGAACGGGTAGGACGTGGATGCGGCGTTGGCCGACTGGAAGTGGGCGAAACACGCCTGGGAGAGCAGGGTGGGCAGTTGCATGCCACCGGCTTCGAAACTGCGGGCGGCGTTGAGAAAACCGGCTTCGAGGAAGGCATCTACCGCCGGTTTCACCTCGGGAATCAGAATCGCCTGACCGTTTTCGTAGCGGGGCTCGTTCTCGTCGCCCTTGCGGTTATGCGGGGCGAAGAACTTCTCGGCAATGCTGCGGGCGGTGCCGATGGCGGCGTCGAAGGTTTCACGGTTGTGTTCGGCAAACCGCTCGCGCTGGGTCAGGCCCTCGGCATCGAGGACTTCGTACAGCTCGAAAGCCAGATTGCGGGAACTGAGCAGCGTCTCGGACATGGCGGCTTACCTGTGTGGGAATGGGCCTGAGTCTAAGTGCGCAAATAGAGGCTGGATAGCAAGATTGATCTGGGTGATGGAGGGGCCAAACAACAGCGGTGAGTTGCAAACACGGTCAGTGTGGGAGCGGGCTTGCTCGCGAATGCGGTGGATCAGTCAGTACATCTGGCGACTGACACTGCGCATTCGCGAGCAAGCCCGCTCCCACATTTTGACCGCGTTTCTTCAGTTAGCCGATGGTCATCAGGCTGGCGTTACCGCCCGCCGCAGCAGTGTTGACGCTCAACGCCCGCTCGATCACCAGACGCTCCAGGGCAATCCCGGTTTCGCCCGAAGACAAACCGTGAACCCCGACAATCGCCCCGCCACGCTTGGCCACTTGCTGGCAAACCCCGCGCAGTTGGTCGGAATCACCGTGATGCAGCACGGCATCAAACACGGTTTCATCCTTGGTCCAGTCAGCCACCCGCGTGATCTTCGCCTGAATATCCTTCGGCAAGCGTGCGAACACGGCCTTGGTCAATTCAGTTTCCGGCCATACCGCCGAGCCGCCGACTGCCAGCACGGCCGCCAGTTGCGTCAGCAGGTCGCCTTCCACTTCCGCCAGGCACAACACGTGCTCGCGGGGCAGGATGGCATAGCTGTTGCGCTCGCCGGTCGGGCCGGCCAGTTGGCGGGTGATACCGCTTTGGGATTGCGCGGCGAACTGCACGCACAGGGCGCTCAAGTCGCTCAGCTTGCTGCTGTCGGCCCAGGCTTTCAGGGCGGTCAGCGGCTTGCTCATGGCATCCCGCAGGCGAACATCCGGTGCGGCCAGTGCATCACCACGGACGAAGGATTGCTCGATGGCGTCCGTAGGACGGGTCGACAGCAGACGGTACAGATACAGCGGGCCGCCAGCTTTCGGGCCAGTGCCCGACAAGCCTTCGCCACCGAACGGCTGCACACCGACCACGGCACCCACGATGTTGCGGTTAACGTAGACGTTACCGGCATGGACGTTGTCGATCACCTTGGCGATGGTCTCGTCGATGCGGGTGTGCACGCCCAGGGTCAGGCCATAGCCGGAGGCATTGATCTGGCCGATAAGCTGGTCGATCTCTTTGCGCTTGTAGCGCACCACGTGCAGCACCGGGCCGAAGATCTCCCGTTGCAGTTCGTCGAAGCTTTCCAGTTCGATCAGGGTTGGCATCACGAAGGTGCCGCGCTTGATCTCTTCGCTATCGGCAATGGCGACCTGGTAAACGTTGCGGCCTTTGTCGCGCATGGCCTGGATATGTTTCTCGATACCCGCCTTGGCTTCGGCGTCGATCACCGGGCCGATATCCACCGACAGGCGCTCCGGGTTGCCGAGGCGGCATTCAGCCATGGCACCTTTCAGCATTTCGATGACGCGGTCAGCGGAATCTTCCTGCAAGCACAGTACGCGCAGGGCCGAGCAACGTTGACCGGCACTGTCGAAGGCCGACGACACTACGTCGATCACCACTTGTTCGGTGAGTGCCGAGGAGTCGACGATCATTGCGTTCTGGCCACCGGTTTCGGCGATCAGCGGAATCGGACGACCCTGTGCATCCAGACGGCCGGCGACACTGCGTTGCAGCAAGCGCGCAACCTCGGTGGAACCGGTGAACATCACGCCCTTGACGCGATCATCACCCACCAGGCGCGCACCGACGGTTTCGCCCTGGCCCGGCAGCAGTTGCAGCACGCCTTCCGGAATCCCGGCTTCCAGCAGCAGGCGCACGGCTTGTGCGGCCACCAGCGGCGTTTGCTCGGCAGGCTTGGCCAGTACCGGGTTGCCGGCGGCCAGTGCAGCGGCGACCTGCCCACTGAAGATCGCCAGCGGGAAGTTCCACGGGCTGATGCACACCACCGGACCCAGCGGGCGGTGAGCGTCGTTGGTGAAATCGTTGCGAGCCTGCACCGCGTAGTAACGCAGGAAGTCCACGGCTTCACGCACTTCGGCGATAGCGTTGGCGAAGGTCTTGCCGGCTTCGCGGGCCAGCAGGCCCATCAGCGGCTGGATCTCGCCTTCCATCAGGTCGGCGGCACGTTCCAGGATCGCGGCGCGTTCGGCGGGCGGGGTGGCCTGCCAGATTGGCGCAGCGTTCAGGGCGCACTGGATGGCGTTGTCGACGTCTTCGACAGTTGCTTCCTGTACGTGGCCAACCACGTCACGCAGATCCGACGGGTTCAACACCGGTGCAGCCGCTTCATTGCTGGAAGCGCAACCGAGCATAGGCGCGGCTTTCCAGTTGTTATGCGCGGTAGCCAGCAAGGCGCAGGACAGCGACGCCAGGCGGTGTTCGTTGGCCAGGTCGATACCGGCGGAGTTGGCGCGCTCGGCACCATACAGGTCGCGGGGCAGCGGGATACGCGGGTGCGGCAGGCCGAAGCCGCCTTCCAGCGTCGCCATCTGCTCGATGCTGGCCACTGGATCGGCCACCAGCTCCTGGATCGAGATGGATTGGTCGGCAATACGGTTGACGAACGAGGTGTTGGCGCCGTTTTCCAGCAAGCGACGCACCAGGTAAGCCAGCAGTGTTTCGTGGGTGCCGACGGGTGCGTACACGCGGCACGGACGGTTCAGCTTGCCTTCGGAGACCTTGCCTACAACCTGCTCGTACAGCGGTTCGCCCATGCCGTGCAGGCATTGGAACTCGTACTGGCCGGGGTAATAGTTCTGACCAGCGATGTGGTAGATCGCCGACAGGGTGTGGGCGTTGTGGGTAGCGAACTGCGGGTAGATAACTTCCGGTACCGAAAGCAGTTTGCGTGCGCAGGCAATGTAGGAAACGTCGGTGTACACCTTGCGGGTGTACACCGGATAGCCTTCCAGGCCTTCGACCTGGGCGCGCTTGATTTCGCTGTCCCAGTACGCGCCTTTTACCAGGCGGATCATCAGGCGGTGGCGGCTGCGGCGTGCCAGGTCGATCACGTAGTCGATCACATACGGGCAACGCTTCTGGTAAGCCTGGATCACGAAACCGATGCCGTTCCAGCCGGTCAGTTGCGGCTCGAAGCGCAGGCGTTCCAGCAGGTCGAGGGACAGCTCCAGGCGGTCGGCTTCTTCGGCGTCGATGTTCAAACCGATGTCGTATTGCTTGGCCAGCAGGGTCAGCGACAGCAGGCGCGGGTACAACTCGTCCATCACGCGCTCGTACTGCGCACGGCTGTAACGCGGGTGCAGGGCCGAGAGCTTGATGGAAATGCCCGGGCCTTCATAAATCCCGCGACCGTGGGACGCCTTGCCGATCGAGTGGATGGCTTGTTCGTACGAGGCCAGGTATTTCTGGGCGTCATGTTCGGTGAGTGCGGCTTCACCGAGCATGTCGTAGGAATAGCGGAAGCCCTTGGCTTCGAACTTGCTCGCATTGGCCAGGGCTTCGGCGATGGTTTCGCCGGTGACGAACTGCTCGCCCATCAGGCGCATGGCCATGTCGACGCCTTTGCGGATCATCGGCTCGCCGCTCTTGCCGATGATGCGGCTCAGGGACGAGGTCAGGCCGGCTTCGTTGTGGGTGGCGACCAGTTTGCCAGTCAGCAACAGGCCCCAGGTGGCGGCGTTGACGAACAGCGACGGGCTGTTGCCCAGGTGCGGGTGCCAGTTGCCGGTGCTGATCTTGTCGCGGATCAGTGCGTCGCGGGTGCCCTTGTCGGGGATGCGCAGCAGCGCTTCGGCGAGGCACATCAGCGCTACGCCTTCCTGGGACGACAGGGAGAATTCCTGCAGCAGGCCCTGGACGATGCCTGCACGGCCGCCGGCGCTTTTCTGATTGCGCAGTTTCTCTGCGATCGAAGAGGCGAGCTTGTTGGTGGCCTCGGCCATTGCCGCGGGCAAGCGAGCCTGCTCGATCAGCATCGGCACCACTTCCGGCTCCGGGCGACGGTAGGCGGCGGTGATCGAGGCGCGCAGTACGGATTGCGGCAGGATGCTTTCGGCAAATTCCAGGAAGCACTGGTGGGCGTGGTCGGTCTGGACCTCGCCGGCTTCTTCCGCGTCCTTGCTGCCCAGGCCGTTGAGCTCGGCCAGGGTTGCACCACCCTCGAGTTTCTCCAGGTAATTGAAAATCGCCTGCTTGATCAGCCAGTGCGGCGTGCGATCAATGGAGGTCGCGGCCGCCTTCAGGCGCTCGCGGGTCGGGTCGTCAAGTTTGACCCCAAGGGTGGTCGTAGCCATCTTTTTATCCTCATGGGTGCCACTACTGCGTGGCATCAGCTGGCGGCAAGATTAGCTTTGCGCCGAGAGAGGTGCAACCGGGTGCAACCCTTTTTATCCATGAAATTTTTGATGCTGATCGGGAAAAATTATCGGTGCAGCCGAATCGGCTGCGCCTTGGTGCATTTGCTTCTGACTTTGGCTGCCCTTGCTCCGAAAAGGAGCAAAAACACGGTGTTTTTCGCAAAACACACCGAGGTGCAACTTATTCTCAAGAAACTGGTTGCACCTTATTTGCTTTGTTGAATAGCATTCGCGCCCAAGGTGCAACCTCTTACTGACGGTTCATCGGCTGATGGCTTTCCTGGGGAAACGTCAGTCATAAATGCGCGGCGCCAGGCTTCGTCTATCCACTAGCAAAGTGGATGGCCGTCCGGACAGACCGCCGCTACATAAAAACAAAGCCAGGGCGTAACTCAATGAGCGTAAGTAATCCTACCCTGATCACATTTGTGATCTATATCGCTGCCATGGTGCTGATCGGCTTTATGGCCTATCGCTCCACCAACAACCTTTCCGACTACATCCTCGGCGGTCGCAGCCTCGGCAGCGTGGTTACCGCGCTTTCGGCCGGTGCCTCGGACATGAGCGGCTGGTTGCTGATGGGCTTGCCCGGCGCGATCTACATGTCTGGCCTGTCGGAAAGCTGGATTGCCATCGGCCTGATCGTCGGTGCCTACCTGAACTGGCTGTTTGTTGCCGGCCGCCTGCGGGTGCAGACCGAGCACAACGGCGACGCCCTGACCCTGCCGGATTACTTCTCCAGCCGTTTCGAAGATAAAAGCGGCCTGCTGCGAATCATCTCTGCGGTGGTGATCCTGGTGTTCTTCACCATCTACTGCGCTTCCGGCATCGTGGCTGGCGCCCGTCTGTTTGAAAGCACCTTCGGCATGTCCTACGAGACCGCGCTGTGGGCCGGTGCTGCCGCGACCATTGCCTACACCTTCGTCGGTGGTTTCCTGGCCGTGAGCTGGACCGACACCGTGCAAGCCACGCTGATGATCTTCGCCTTGTTGCTGACCCCGATCATCGTGCTGCTGGCCACCGGTGGCGTAGACACCACCTTCCTGGCGATCGAAGCGCAGAACCCTGACAACTTCAACATGCTGAAAAACACCACCTTCATCGGCATCATTTCGCTGATGGGCTGGGGCCTGGGTTACTTCGGCCAGCCGCACATCCTCGCGCGTTTCATGGCGGCGGATTCGGTGAAATCGATTGCCAACGCACGTCGCATCTCCATGACCTGGATGATCCTGTGCCTGGGCGGCACCGTGGCGGTGGGCTTCTTCGGTATCGCCTACTTCTCGGCGCACCCGGAAGTCGCCGGTCCCGTGACCGAGAACCACGAGCGTGTGTTCATCGAACTGGCCAAGCTGCTCTTCAACCCATGGATTGCCGGTGTGCTGCTGTCGGCCATCCTGGCTGCCGTGATGAGCACCCTGAGCTGCCAGTTGCTGGTGTGCTCCAGTGCCCTCACCGAAGACTTCTACAAAACCTTCCTGCGTAAAAACGCCTCCCAGGTCGAGCTGGTATGGGTCGGTCGCGCCATGGTGCTGTTGGTGGCGCTGATTGCCATCGCCATGGCCGCCAACCCGGAAAACCGCGTACTGGGCCTGGTGAGCTACGCCTGGGCCGGTTTCGGTGCTGCATTCGGTCCTGTGGTGCTGATCTCCGTACTGTGGAAAGGCATGACGCGTAATGGCGCATTGGCCGGCATCCTGGTGGGTGCGATCACCGTGATCGTGTGGAAGCACTTCAGCCTGTTTGGCCTGTACGAAATCATCCCGGGCTTCATCTTCGCCAGCCTGGCGATCTACTTTGTGAGCAAGCTGGGTGCTCCGACGGCTGGCATGCTTCAGCGGTTTGACGCAGCCGAGGCGGATTACAACCTCAACAAGTAATCGGCGGGGCTTGAATGCCCGCTGAAGTGAAAACGGCCCGCATCTTTTGGATGACGGGCCGTTTTTTTGCCTTCCAGATCTCGCAGTGTTGTTTTCACAGATTCAGATGATCACTGAAGTAAACGGCCAATTTAAGGGCTCGCCTGGTGGCTGTGAGCGTTGAATGTGAGGCGGTTTTTATACTTTGGGAAAAGGGCTACAAACTACCGTCAGCTATCTGACAGTAGTTTGTGAAAGGGCATCCACCGATTTTGAATTCGTGGTTTTTCAGTCGTGGTCAGTGTCCGGCTGGTTGAGAAAAATCAGCACACCCAGGATCGCCATATAGAACTTGAACGCCGCTTCCTGGCCGTTCCACTGATGGGATTGCCACATCAGGAACCACTCGCCGCCGATCACCATAAAGCCGAAGAACCACACCACGAAACCCAGGGTCAGCCCGACGATTGCGCTTTTCTTGGCGCGATTGAAGTCGATACCTGTGGCACGACGAGCCCGCCACAAGGCCAGTGCTCCACGCGCCAGCAGCACGGCCGTCAGGGCTTCACCGGCGATGATCAGCCAATATGCACCGTGCCACAGCCATGGGGTGGTGATGGCGCGATACATCGCGGCGTTGCCGGGGAAGGTGGTGTCCATGCTCAGCACATGTTTGACGAAGGCAAAGTTGGAGCCGTAGTCGGTGATGTTGCTGAAGGCCACGAGTGTGGCGAAGGCTGCCAGGGCAAGGGTCAGGACGATTTTTGCGTAGCGGGTGGCCATGTTTTTTCCATTGTCATGGGGCGATGGGGGACGAATACGCTAGCACGCTGGTGGTAGGGCTTCGATGCCTGATACATGAAGATTAAAGCGCCTGCGATGTAGGGTTTTACTGATTTGCCTGCAGCGCACTCAGCTCGGCATACAGCTGGTGCAGAATCGGCCACCCACTACTCGCAGAGAAACACCGGATGTTCGCTCCTGCCAATCAAAGTGCCTTTAGCCTGACCCTCGACGGTGTGCCCAGTGATCTCAAGGTACGTGAGTTCACGGGCGATGAGTTCATCAGCCTGCCCTATCGTTTTGACCTTGAACTGGTCAGCGAGCAACCCGACCTTGACCTGGAAAGCTTGATGCATCGCCAGGCGTTCCTGGGGTTTGATGCGCATGGCCATGGTATTCATGGCCAGGTTTATCGGGTGGCACAAGGCGACTCAGGCAAGCGCCTGACGCGTTATCAGATCACGCTGGTTCCGCAGTTGGCTTATCTTGAGCACAGCGCTCACCAGCGGATTTTCCAGAACCGGACGGTGCCGCAGATCATTGCACTGGTGCTGGAAGGGCAGGGTATCCAGGCGGATGCCTTCTCGTTTCAACTGAGCGGGGTGTACCCCGAGCGTGAGTACTGCGTTCAGTTTGGCGAAACCGATCTGGCGTTCATCCAGCGCTTGTGCGCCGAGTCGGGCATTCACTACCACTTCCAGCACCACCCCGAGCGCCACCTTTTGGTGTTCGGCGATGACCAGAGCGTGTTCGCCCAGCCTGAGCAAGCCACTCAATACGCGGCGGGTTCGGGGATGGTTGCCGACACGCCGGTGATCAAGCGTTTTACCCTGCGGTTGCAGACCCGTACCAGCGATGTGAATCTGCGGGACTACGACTTCAGAAAGCCACGCCTGACCTTGGAAAGCACGGTGTCCGGCGGCCAGCGTCCGATGCTGGAGGAACAGTGTTATCCCGGGAATTTTACGGATCGCGTTCATGGTAAATACCTGGCGCAACGTAGGTTGGAGCGCCATCGCGGTGACTTTCGCCAGGCCAGTGGCCATAGCGACCAGCCGTCCCTGGTCAGCGGGCAGTTCCTGAGGATGGAAGGGCATCCTCGCCAGGAATGGAATGATTTGTGGCTGGTCACCCAGGTGACGCATGCCGGGCGCCAGCCTCAGGTGCTGGAGGAGTCGACCATCGACGCCTCGGGTGATGAATCGGCTCAGGGCTACAGCAATCACTTTGTCGTAACGCCATGGGAGGTGCCGTTTCGAACGCCGCTGCTGGTATCGCGACCGCCGATTTCTGGCTATCAAAACGCCGTAGTTACAGGGCCGGCAGGCAGCGAGATCCATTGTGACGAGTATGGCCGGGTCAAGGTGCAGATGGCCTGGGATCGCGCCGGGGAGCACGACGAACATTCCAGTTGCTGGCTGCGGGTGGCCAGTGGCTGGGCCCATGAGCACTATGGCTCGGTGTTGATCCCGCGGGTGGGCATGGAGGTGCTGGTGGGTTTCGTCGACGGCGACGCCGACACGCCGCTGGTGGTCGGTTGCCTGGCCAATGCCGCCACGCCGGTGCCGCTGGACCTGCCAGCCGACAAGACCCGCAGCATCTTCCGTAGCCAGACCAGCCCGGGCGGCGGTGGCTACAACGAACTGCGCATCGAAGACCGCAAGGGTGCCGAGGAAATCTACCTGCGCGCCCAGCGCAACTGGACCCAGCATGTACTGCACGACCAGCACGTGCAGGTCGACAACCAGCGCGACGTGATCGTCAAAGGCCTTGATCGTCACGAGCTTCAGGGCGAAGAACAGCGCACCACCCACGGCAACCGCCTGACCGAACTCAAGCAGGACGATCACCTGATGGTCGCGGGCTCCCAGCAGGTACGTGCCGGGTTGACCATTCACATCGGTGCCGGGCAAAACGTCGTTATTGATGCGGGTGCCAGCGTGACCCTCCAGGCCGGTGGGCAGTGGATCAACGTTTCGGCGGGCGGGATTTTCAGCAGCACGCAAATCCAGCTTGGCGGCTCCCCGGCACCGGCGGGAGCGCCGCTGACGCCGGGGCTGCAGGAAAAGTTGCTGGCGGTAATGCCTGCACCGTTGAGTGCCGTCCAGGTGTTAAGCCTGAAGCGCAGCGCACCCTTTTGCGAAGAGTGCGAGCGCTGTAGAAATGGCGTGTGCAATACGCCCCTGCATCGCAATACATCACTGCCCGGTGGTGCGCCATGATTTCTCCCGGGCAGTGGCTTGAGGCTGCGCCGTTGCAGGCGGGCGAGCAGTTGTTTGCGGTGATGGGCAATGCCAGCGACTGCAAGCCGCTCGATGCGTGGCGGCGTACCGACGGACGTGCACTTAGCCCCATCTGGGCGGGCAGCGAGTATGCAGCGTGGGAGGAGGTCATGCCCTACGTCGCGGTGGTCGCCGCGGACAGCGCTTTTCTGAAATGGGCCGCCGAATGCGAAGGTATCGACTGGGGTTGGCTGGCGGTGTCGTCCTGTTCCTTGCACACCGTCGTCGAGCATCTGCGCAGCCTGACCAAGGTACTGTTGCCGGAAGGGCCGGCGGTGTTCTTTCGCTTCTGGGACGGTGCTTATGTCCTGCCTGTGTTGCAGGCGCTGGGGCCACAGGCAAAGGAGTTGCTCCCGGTGTTCAGTCGCTACTGGATCAATGGTCGCCAGCATGAGGTAGCGGTTACAGCGGCGGGAGCGGCGAAGCCCGGCCCATGGTGGCAAGTGCCGCCGCATGTTCTCCAGCGCCTGGGTGAGCAATCGAGCGTTACGCAGGTGGACAACCTGTTGCAATGGCTGGAAGAACAGCGCCCGGACCTGTACAGCGCCTTTGTGCCGGCGACCTTGAAGCACAAGGTCGCCTGGTTCGTGCGCCGGCCGGATGTCAGCCATCAGGCGCTGGCCGCCTGGCTGGCCTCAGAGCTGGGTTGAGGCCAGCGACTGCTGCAGGTCCTCGATCAGGTCTTCAATGGCCTCGATGCCCACCGACAGGCGAATCATCTCCGGCTTCACCCCGGCCTTCGCCTGCTCCTGTTCATTCATCTGGCGATGGGTGGTGGACGCCGGGTGGCAGGCCAGGGACTTGGCATCGCCAATGTTCACCAGGCGCTTGAAGATCTGCAGCGAATCGTAGAAACGCACGCCCGCCTCATAACCACCCTTCAGGCCGAAGGACAGAATCGCCGACGGTTTGCCCTGCATGTATTTCTGCGCCAGGTGATGGTGGGGGTGATCCGGCAGGCCGGCGTAGCTGACCCACTCCACCAGTGCGTGGTCTTGCAGGAAGTGGGCAATCTTCAAGGCGTTTTCGGTGTGGCGCTCCATGCGCAGGGCCAGGGTTTCCAGGCCTTGCAGCAGCAGGAATGCATTCATCGGCGCCAGGGCCGCGCCGGTGTTGCGCAGCGGCACGGTACGGGCGCGGGCGATGAACGCCGCCGGGCCGAATTTTTCGGTGTAGACCACACCGTGATAGGCCGGCTCCGGCTGGTTGAGGCCGGGGAATTTCTCCGGGTACTGGGTCCAGGGAAAGGTGCCGCTGTCGACGATCACGCCACCCAGCGAGTTGCCGTGGCCGCCCACGTATTTGGTCACCGAATGCACGACGATGTCCGCGCCGAACTGGATCGGCTTGCACAGGATTGGCGTGGCCACGGTGTTGTCCACCATCAGCGGCACGCCACGGGCGTGGGCGACGTTGGCCAGGGCTTCGATATCGATGATATTGCCTGCCGGGTTGCCGATGCTCTCGCAGTACACCAGTTTGGTGTTGTCATCGATCAGCTCGGCGATGGCTTCGGCGCAGTCGTCACGGGCGAAGCGCACGTCAACGCCGAAGCTCGGCAGCAAGTGGGCGAACAGGGTGTAGGTGCCACCGTACAGTTGCGGGGTGGTGACGATGTTGTCACCGGCACGGGTCAGGGTCTGGATCGCGTAGTGGATCGCCGCGCTGCCGGCCGACACCGCCAGGGCCGCGATGCCGCCTTCGAGTGCTGCGATGCGTTGCTCCAGCACGTCGTTGGTGGGGTTCATGATGCGCGTGTAGATATTGCCGGGCACGTCGAGGTTGAACAGGTCGGCGCCGTGCTGGGCATTATCGAATTCGAAAGCGACGTTCTGGTAGATCGGCACGGCGACGGCCTTGGTAGTCGGGTCCGACTTGAAGCCATGGTGCAAAGCGATGGTGGCGTCTTTCATGAGTTGTTATGACCTCCATGGATAATTGCTCGCCACAATAAATCCGCTTTCGCACCGCCAATTAGACTATTTTCGGCAGCGCCCCTGTGTTTGCGGCATAAGCGCCACCTGACGCGCAGCCCTGCACCTTTGCCTGCGTAAAAGGTAAACTTCGCCCCCTGCGCAGGAGCAACCATGAATTATCGTCACGCCTATCACGCCGGCAACCACGCCGATGTCTTCAAACACCTGACCTTGACCCGCCTCATCGCCCTGATGTCGCGCAAGGAGCAGCCGTTTGCCTATCTCGACACCCACGCCGGCATTGGTCTGTACGACCTGCAGGGCGACCAGGCGAACCGTACCGGTGAATACCTGGAAGGCATCGCCCGCCTGTGGGGCCAGGCCGACCTGCCGGCGCTGACCGCCGATTACATGCGTGTGCTGCACGAGATGAACCCGGATGGCGAGTTGCGCTACTACCCGGGTTCGCCGGAGCTGGCGCGACGCCTGACTCGTCCTCAGGACCGCGTGCTGCTCAACGAAAAGCACCCGGAAGACGGCCTGCTGCTCAAGGACAACATGAAGGGTGATCGTCGGGTGAAAGTCCACCTTGGCGAAGGTTGGCACGTGCCACGGGCATTGCTGCCGGTGCCGGAAAAGCGTGCGTTGATGTTGATAGACCCGCCGTTCGAGAAGCTCGACGAGATGCAGCGCTGCGCCGCGTCCCTCAAGGAAGCCGTGAGCCGGATGCGCCAGACAGTGGCTGCGATCTGGTACCCGGTGAAGGACCAGCGCATGCTGCGCCGCTTCTACCAGGACCTGGCCGGTACCGGTGCGCCGAAGTTGCTGCGGGTGGAATTGCTGGTGCATCCGCTGGACACGCCCAACACCCTGACCGGTTCGGGTCTGGCGATTGCCAATCCGCCGTGGGGGCTGGAGGAGGAGTTGCGTGAGCTGCTGCCGTGGTTGTCCAAGCAGCTTGGGCAAACCCAGGGTGGCTGGCAGATGGATTGGCTTATCGCCGAGTAACCCAATCTCAAGGTATTGAAGACCCAATGTGGGAGCGGGCTTGCTCGCGAAAGCGGTGTATCAGAAACACATTCAGTGACTGACACTCCGCTTTCGCGAGCAAGCCCGCTCCCACATTTTTATCGGTGTCGCTCTTAGATCGGGCAGGTCACGCCGGTGCCGCCGATTCCGCAGTAACCCTGCGGATTCTTCGCCAGGTACTGCTGGTGGTACGCCTCGGCGAAATACACCGTCGGCGCTTCTTCGATTTCGGTGGTGATGGTGCCCAGGCCAGCCTTGGTCAATTCCGCCTGATAAGCCTCTGCGCTGGCCTTCGCCGCCTCCAGGTGCTCCGGCTTGACCGCGTAGATCACCGAGCGGTACTGGCTGCCGATGTCATTGCCCTGGCGCATGCCCTGGGTCGGGTTGTGCAGTTCCCAGAACATTTTCAGCAGCTCTTCGTAGCTGATCTTGTCCTGGTCAAACACCACCAACACCACTTCGCTGTGGCCGGTCAGGCCCGAGCAGACTTCTTCATAGGTCGGGTTCGGCGTGTAGCCGCCGGCATAACCCACCACCGTGCTGACCACACCGTCACGCTGCCAGAAACGACGCTCTGCACCCCAGAAGCAACCCAGGCCGAAGATCGCAAACTCTACGTTATCGACAAACGGGCCCAGCAGCGGGTTGCCGTTGACGAAGTGCGTCTCGGGCAGCGACATCGGGGTTTCACGGCCAGGCAAAGCTTGTTCTTGAGTGGGAAGCACGTTTTTATTCACCAGGATTTCCGAGCGCAAGACCATGATCAGTCCTCTCAGTCAGATTGAGTTACAAGTAAGAGTTCAGACTGCCAGTGTGCCCGAGTGTTACCGCGCTGTCAGGCGATTGGCCCGCGAGGGTAGCGTTTAAGCATCGTCATCAGCTCGGCCCCCGGGATTGGCCGGTCGAACAGGTAGCCCTGGCCGACGTCGCAACGGTGGCGGCGCAGGAACGCCAGCTGCTCGGCAGTCTCGATGCCTTCGGCCACCACCTTGAGCTTGAGGTTGTGGGCCATGGCGATCACCGCCGAGGTGATTTCCATGTCGTCCTGGTTGTCCGGGATTTCATGGATGAAGCTGCGATCAATCTTGATGATGTCGATCGGGAATTTTTTCAGGTAGCTCAGCGACGAGTAACCGGTACCGAAGTCATCCATCGCCAGGGTCAAGCCGAAACTCTTCAGTTGGTCCAGTTGCAGGCGCGTGTCTTCGGTGGCTTCCAGCAGCAGGCCTTCGGTCAACTCCAGTTCCAGCAGGTTGGCCGGCAACTGTTCTTCCTTGAGGATCGTGGCAATCGAGGCCACCAGGTCCGGGTCGGAAAACTGCTTGGGCGACAGGTTGATCGCCACTTGCAGGTTGCCCATGCCGGCAGCGGTCAGTTGTCGGCTCATGCGGCAGGCCTGGCGGGCGATCCATTTCCCGATGGGGATGATCAACCCGGTCTCTTCAGCCACGCTGATGAATTGATCGGGGCGGATCATGCCCTTTTCCGGATGGTTCCAGCGTAACAACGCTTCCATCCCCAGCAGACGACCGCTGCGCAGGCACAGCTTGGGCTGGTAGAACACGTCCAGTTCGTTCTGGGTCAGGGCGCGGCGCAGATTGTTTTCCACGAACAGTTTGTAGCTGGCTTCGGCATTCAGCGCTTCGGTAAATACCTGCACCTGGTGTTTGCCGTTGGCCTTGGCCTTGTGCAGCGCCAGGCCGGCGTTGCGCATCAGGGTCTGCGGGTCGCGGCCATGCAGCGGCGCGCAGGCGAGGCCCACGGAGCCGGTGACGCTGATCAGCTGGTTGTCGACGAACATCGGCTTGTCGAGGGTGGCCAGCAACTGGCTGGCGACCTGCTGGCCGGTTTCAAGGTCGGTATCGTCCAGCAGCACGGCAAATTCGTTACTGGCAAACCGCGCCAGGCTGCCACTGGCGGTCAGGCTGTTGCGCAGGCGCCGGGCCAGGCTGATCAGGAGCTTGTCGCCGGTCTGGTGGCCGAGGCTGTCGTTGATCCGCTTGAAGTTGTCGATGTCCACCAGCAGCAGGCTGATGGGGCTGTCGCTGTCCCGGGCAAAGCGTTCGTCCAGGTTGCGGATGAACGCCGGGCGGTTGCCCAGGTTGGTCAGGTTGTCGGTGTAGGCCAGCCGCTCGATGCGCTGCTGGGCCAGCTTGGTCTGGGTGATGTCTTCGTAGATGCCGATGTAATGGGTCAGCTCACGGTTGTCGCCATAAACCTTGGAGATCGACAACTGGCCCCAGTAGGGTTCGAGGTTCTTGCGCCGGCTCTTGAACTCGCCTTGCCAACTGTTGCTCTTGGCCAGGCTTGAAGGCGCGTCGAACAGCAGCTCGCTGAGGTTCTCCAGTGCCGGCAGTTCCGACAACTGGTGGCCGTGGACTTCTTCGGTGCTGTACTGGGTGATCGCGGTAAAGCTGGGGTTGACGTATTCCACCACGCCGTCGCAATTGACCAGCAGGAACGCATTGGCGCTTTGCTCCACGGCTCGCTGGAACAAGTGCAGGGCACTGGTGGCGGTGCGGCGGTTGTGGTTGTTGATCACCTGGGCGAACTGGTCGGCCAGCTCGCCGGCAAAGGCGATCTCGTCGGACTGCCAGACGCGGGTGCTGCCACTTTGCTCCAGGCACAACACGCCGACCACGTTGCCATCGACGCGGATGCTGGCGTCGAGCATGGCGTGGATGTCCCGCGGGCGCAGGCTCTCGGCCATTTCACGCGTGCGTGGGTCGCGCATGGCGTTGGTGGCGTCGATCGCACGGCTGGTTTGCAGGGCTTCCAGGTAATCCGGGAAGCCACTGGCATCGATAGGCTCTGGCAGGTGGTGCTGCTGATCGGCGCGGTGATAAGCGGAAATCGGCACCAGATGCTGGTTTTCGAGGTTCCAGATGCTCGCGCAGTCGATCTGGTAGATATCGCAGGCACTGCGGGTAATCAGCTCGGCGGCTTCCTGCAGCGAGTTGTTGGTGCTGTAGCGCTGGCGGGCCAGCAGCAGGATCAATTCCTGCTGGGCGCGTACCCGCTCAAGGTGTTGCAGTTGTTCCTGCTGGGCGCGCTGGTTGAGTTCCAGGGCAATCTGCAAGCGGCTGTTCTGGCTCTCCAGGTCTGCCGCAGGGGCCGGTGGGAGATCACTGAACAGGCCGTCGACCACCATCAGGTAGCCGCGCAGCAGGTGACGATTGTGTTGTTTGTAGGCTTCACCCAGTTCCAGCAGGCTCAACGGGCCGTCGTTGGTGTGCAGGGTGTAGCGCACCAGGTAATGCGGGCTGATGGTCAGCTGTTCCTGGATCGCATCATGCAGCTGATAGCGCGCCTGGGGCTCCATCAGGCTGGCGTAGGGCGAGCCGATCAGGGCGCACAGTTCCATCGCGGGCAGGCCGAACTGGCGTTCGCAATTGGGGTCGAGGTACAGCAGGGCCCAGCTAGCCTCATTAAGCCGCTCGAAACGCAGCATACCGAGGCGCGAAGGCACCGGTAATTGCGTCACTACCTCGGCCGCCGTACGGGCGACATCGGGTTGGCTTTTCATGGGGAAACTCGCTTGGAAAAATGCGCATCGCGCCGGGCTCACGCCCTCTTTACTGTTGCCTGCGGCAAGGTTGCATCATGCAGCACAGGCTGACAAGAGAGGATGAAGGCTAAGTGCTATAAGTGGGTTATCGGCCAGCGAGCGGTTTTCTGCAACCGGGGTGATGGGCGGTGTACAACCTCGATTTCCGTGTCCAGGTTTTCCCTGGAAAGCAGGCAAAAAAAGCCCCGCCAATTGGCGGGGTTGAGGTACGAGCGTGGCGCTCGGAAATCGTTGAAGCCAGGTCTTCTGCATGGGCAGAAGACCTGTTGTGGCTTAAAGCAGGATGGTGCGGATGTCGTTCAGCAACTGGCTCAGGCGCTGGGTGAAGCGTGCGGCAGCCGCGCCGTTGATCACACGGTGATCGTAGGACAGCGACAGTGGCAGCATCAGCTTCGGCTGGAACGCTTTACCGTCCCACACAGGCTGGATAGTGGCCTTGGAAACACCCAGGATCGCCACTTCCGGCGCGTTGACGATTGGCGTGAAGCCAGTGCCGCCAATGTGCCCGAGGCTGGAGATGGTGAAGCACGCGCCCTGCATGTCGTCCGGGGTGAGCTTCTTGTCGCGGGCCTTGGCAGCCAGTGCAGCAGCCTCAGCGGCAAGCTGCAGCAGGCTCTTCTGGTCGACGTTCTTGATGACCGGTACCAGCAGGCCATCCGGAGTGTCGACGGCAAAGCCGATGTGCACGTACTTCTTGCGAATGATCGCCTTGCCGCTTGGCGCCAGCGAACTGTTGAAGTCCGGCAGCTCCTTGAGCAAATGTGCGCAAGCCTTGAGCAGCAGGGGCAGCACGGTCAGCTTCACGCCGGCCTTCTCGGCCACGGCTTTCTGCGCAACGCGGAATGCTTCCAGGTCGGTGATGTCGGCCTGGTCGAACTGGGTCACGTGCGGGATGTTCAGCCAGCTGGCGTGCAGGCCGGCCGCGCCGATTTGCATCAGGCGGGTCATCGGCACTTCTTCGATTTCGCCGAAGCGGCTGAAGTCGACGGTGCGGATCGGCGGAATGCCCGAGCCACCGGTAGCAGCGCCGGCAGCCGGAGCTTCCTTGGCCTTCTGCATCATGGATTTGACGTAAACCTGCACGTCTTCCTTGAGCACGCGACCGTGAGGACCGCTGGCGGTTACCGCGCTCAACTCGACGCCGAATTCACGGGCCAGTTGGCGCACGGCAGGGCCGGCATGAACCTTGGCACCGCTTGGCGCAGGTGCAGCCGCCGGAGCCGGTGCGGCCTCGGCTTTTGCAGCAGGCGCAGGTGCAGGCGCGGCGGCAGCCGGTGCGGCTTCAGCCTTGGCGGCCGGAGCAGCGGCGGCCGGAGCGGCAGCAGCAGGAGCCGAAGCGCCCGCTACTTTCAGCTTGAGGATGAAGTCACCAGTGCCGACTTCGTCTTCCAGCTTCACGGCAATGCTTTCCACCACGCCGGCTGCCGGCGAAGGGATTTCCATGGAGGCCTTGTCGGACTCCAGGGTGATCAGCGATTGATCAGCTTCGACGGTGTCGCCGACTTTAACCAGCAGTTCGATGATCTTGGCCTTGCCCGACGAACCGATGTCCGGAACATGAATGTCCTGGACTGTTTCGGCGGCAGGTGCAGCCGCCGGAGCCGCAGGGGCCTCGGCAGCAGCGGCAGGCTTCTCGGCGGCAGGAGCCGGGGCAGCAGCAGGAGCGGCCGCCGCAGGGGCCGCATCAGCGGCACCTTCGATTTCCAGCTCAAGCAGTTCGTCGCCTTCTTTCAGGCGGTCGCCCAGCTTCACTTTCAGGCTTTTGACCACGCCGGCCTTGGGAGCAGGAATTTCCATGCTCGCCTTGTCCGATTCCAGGGTCAGGATGCTCTGGTCGGCTTCGACGGTGTCGCCGACCTTCACAAACAGTTCAATTACTTCACCTTCACCGCTGCCGATGTCAGGTACGCGAATGAGTTCGCTCACAGAAAGTCTCCTCAGCAGTCCAGTGGGTTGCGTTTTTCCGGGTTGATCCCGAACTTGACGATAGCGTCTGCTACCACCTTGGGTTCGATTTCACCACGGTCAGCCAAGGCTTCCAGGGCTGCCAACACCACGAAGTGACGGTCGACTTCGAAGAAGTGACGCAGCTTTTTGCGGCTGTCACTACGGCCGAAACCGTCGGTGCCCAGGACTTTGAATTCCTTGGACGGTACCCACTGACGAATTTGTTCAGCAAACAGCTTCATGTAGTCGGTAGAGGCGATAACCGGACCCTTACGGCCAGCCAGGCACTCTTCGACGTAGGTGCGCGCAGGCTTCTGGCCCGGGTGCAGGCGGTTGCTGCGCTCTACGGCCAGGCCGTCGCGACGCAGTTCGTTGAAGCTGGTAACGCTCCATACGTCAGCACCGACGTTGAACTCTTCACGCAGGATTTTTGCAGCTTCACGCACTTCGCGCAGGATGGTGCCGGAGCCCATCAGTTGCACGTGGTGAGCGGCTTCCTTGGTGTCTTCTTCGAGCAGGTACATGCCCTTGATGATGCCTTCCTCGACACCGGCCGGCATGGCTGGCTGCTGGTAGGACTCGTTCATCACGGTGATGTAGTAGAAAACGTCCTGCTGCTCTTCGGTCATCTTCTTCATGCCGTCCTGGATGATCACCGCCAGCTCATAGCCGTAGGTTGGATCAAAGGTGCGGCAGTTCGGGATGGTGCCCGCCAGGATGTGGCTGTGACCGTCTTCGTGTTGCAGGCCTTCGCCGTTCAGCGTGGTCCGCCCGGCAGTACCGCCGATCAGGAAGCCACGGGTACGGCTGTCGCCTGCTGCCCAAGCCAGGTCGCCAATACGCTGGAAACCGAACATCGAGTAGAAGATGTAGAACGGCAGCATCGGCTGGTTGTGGCTGGAGTACGAAGTACCGGCAGCGATGAAGGAGCTCATGGCGCCCGCTTCGTTGATGCCTTCTTCGAGGATCTGGCCC
>Ga0209173_100189_pt1 | contig 54195 bp, 47 predicted proteins | sample SynthPrep_16_END_FD_187206 | JGI IMG/M metagenome (GOLD analysis project Ga0209173, IMG submission 187206) | Synthetic microbial communities from Ohio, USA - SynthPrep_16_END_DS12_MetaG (SPAdes) (version 2) | ecosystem: Engineered > Bioreactor > Aerobic > Activated sludge | place: USA: Ohio...
AGTAACGGGTCTGGTGACCGAAGTGCACACCGGCCTTCAGCATATCGCGCATGTTGACTTGGGACATGATAGTTCCTTAATAAGTCGGGTTTGGCCTCCACGTATCCCAATGACCAACCAGCGGCATTCGCCTCCGGCACCCAGGTCATCGTGTCGACACGTGTGTGGATTTAAGCTTTGCGGGGTATCCCCGGAAAGCGGCGCATTTTATACCACAGAGCTTGCAAAAACGAAACCCGCAATCACATTTGCCGTCAGTCGCTTTTGCCTAAGCCTTTGAATAGAGCCAGAATGCCCCCATCCTTATAGACAGAAGCGATCGCCAGACGCTCATGGTTTCACCCTTGCGTCTGCTAGAATCGCGTTTTTTGGGCTTGTGCGAATTCTGCAACCTTTTGTCGCACACCCGTAAACCGTATTGATTTCAGCGCGTCGCGCTAGAGAGAGCCTGTATGACCGTAACCCTCAAAACCGCCGAAGATATCGCTGGCATGCGTGTTGCCGGCAAACTGGCTGCCGACGTCCTGGAAATGATTGCCGAACACGTCAAGCCCGGCGTCACCACCGAAGCGCTGGACCGCATTTGCCACGACTATATCGTCGACGTGCAAAAGGCCATCCCTGCGCCGCTGAACTACAAGGGTTTCCCCAAGTCGATCTGCACCTCGATCAACCACGTGGTGTGCCACGGGATTCCCGGCGACAAGCCGCTGAAGGACGGCGACACCCTGAACATCGACGTCACCGTCATCAAGGACGGCTACCACGGCGACACCAGCCGCATGTTCCACGTCGGCACCGTGCCGGTCTGGGCCGAGCGCCTGTCGCAAGTCACCCAGGAATGCATGTACAAGGCCATCGAGATCGTCAAGCCTGGCTGCCGCCTGGGTGACATCGGTGAAATCATCCAGAAGCACGCTGAAAAGAACGGCTTCTCGGTGGTGCGCGAGTTCTGCGGCCACGGCATCGGCAAGGTGTTCCACGAAGAGCCACAGATCCTGCACTACGGCCGCGCCGGCACCGGCATGGAGCTCAAGGCAGGCATGACCTTCACCATCGAGCCGATGATCAACCAGGGCAAGGCCGACACCAAGGTGCTGGGCGACGGCTGGACCGCCATCACCAAGGACCGCAAGCTCTCGGCGCAGTGGGAACACACCCTGCTGGTGACCGACACCGGCTACGAGATCTTCACCCTGCGTGCCGACGACACGATTCCCCGCGTTTCGGCGTAATGTTTGCACCGGTTTTCTAATAGCGACGCTGTGACCCATAGATAGAAAGGAAAACCGATCGATGCCCCAGGTGGATCCCGAACTCTTCGACCGTGGCCAGTTCCAGGCGGAACTGGCACTGAAGGCCAGCCCCATCGCCGCCTTCAAGAAGGCCATTCGTCAGGCCCGCGAGGTGCTCGATGGGCGCTTTCGTACCGGCCGCGATATCCGCCGGCTGATCGAGGACCGCGCCTGGTTCGTCGACAACATCCTGCAAAAGGCCTGGGAACAGTTCAGCTGGAGTGAAGACGCCGATATCGCCCTGGTGGCGGTCGGCGGCTACGGCCGTGGCGAACTGCACCCCTACTCCGACATCGACCTGCTGATCTTGCTGGACAGCGCCGATCACGAGATCTTTCGCGACTCCATCGAGCGTTTTCTGACGCTGTTGTGGGACATCGGCCTGGAAGTCGGCCAAAGCGTACGCTCGGTGGACGAGTGTGCCCAGGAAGCCCGCGCCGACCTGACGGTGATCACCAACCTGATGGAAAGCCGCACCATCGCCGGCCCCGAGCGCCTGCGCCAGCGCATGCTGGAAGTCACCAGCACCGCGCACATGTGGCCGAGCAAGGACTTCTTCCTGGCCAAGCGTGCCGAGCAGAAAGCCCGGCACCACAAGTACAACGACACCGAATACAACCTGGAACCCAACGTCAAAGGCTCCCCGGGCGGGCTGCGGGACATCCAGACGATTTTGTGGGTCGCCCGTCGCCAGTACGGCACCCTGAACCTGCGCGCCCTGGCCGGGGAAGGCTTCCTGGTAGAGAGCGAAAACGCCCTGCTGGCCTCTTCCCAGGAATTCCTGTGGAAAGTGCGCTACGCGTTGCACATGCTGGCCGGCCGCTCCGAAGACCGCCTGCTGTTCGATCACCAGCGCTCCATCGCCACCCTGCTGGGGTTTGAAGGCGAAGACGCAAAGACCAGCATCGAAAGCTTCATGCAGCAGTACTACCGGGTGGTGATGAGCATTGCCCAGCTCAGCGACCTGATCATCCAGCACTTCGAAGAAGTGATCCTGGCCCCGGAAGACGAAGCACCGCCGCAGCCGATCAACGCGCGCTTCCAGCTCCACGATGGCTACATCGAGGCTCGCAACGACAACGTGTTCAAACGCACGCCGTTCGCCATGCTGGAAATCTTCGTGTTGATGGCCCAACAGCCGGAAATCAAAGGCGTACGCGCCGACACCATTCGCTTGCTGCGGGAAAACCGTCACCTGATCGACGACGACTTCCGCCACGACATCCGCAATACCAGCCTGTTTATCGAGCTGTTCAAGTGCAAGATCGGCATCCACCGCAACCTGCGGCGCATGAACCGCTACGGGATCCTGGGGCGCTACCTGCCGGAGTTCGGCTTTATCGTCGGGCAGATGCAGCACGACCTGTTCCACATCTACACGGTGGACGCCCACACCCTGAACCTGATCAAGCACCTGCGTAAGTTGCAGTACACCCAGGTGTCAGAGAAATTCCCGCTGGCCAGCAAGCTCATGGCGCGCCTGCCCAAGCCGGAATTGATCTACCTCGCCGGCCTGTACCACGACATCGGCAAGGGCCGGCATGGCGATCACTCGGAAATTGGCGCAGTGGACGCCGAAGCGTTCTGCCAGCGTCACCAGTTGCCGCTGTGGGACAGCCGCCTGATCGTGTGGCTGGTGCAGAACCACCTGGTGATGTCCACCACCGCCCAGCGCAAGGACTTGTCCGACCCGCAGGTGATCCACGATTTTGCCCAGGCCGTCGGCGATGAAACCCGCCTCGACTACCTGTACGTGCTCACCGTGTCCGACATCAACGCCACCAACCCGACGCTGTGGAACTCCTGGCGCGCCAGCCTGTTGCGCCAGCTCTACACCGAGACCAAGCGCGCGCTGCGTCGCGGCCTGGAGAACCCGGTGGACCGCGAAGAACAGATCCGCCGCACCCAAAGCGCGGCCCTGGATATTCTGGTGCGTGGCGGCAATGACCCGGACGACGTCGAGCAACTCTGGTCGCAACTGGGAGACGACTACTTCCTGCGCCACACCGCCGGCGACGTGGCCTGGCACAGCGACGCGATCCTGCAGCAGCCGGCCGATGGCGGCCCACTGGTGCTGATCAAGGAAACCACCCAGCGCGAGTTCGAGGGTGGCACCCAGATCTTCATCTACGCGCCCGACCAGCACGACTTCTTCGCCGTGACCGTGGCGGCGATGGACCAGCTCAACCTGAACATTCACGACGCCCGGGTCATCACCTCCAGCAGCCAGTTCACCCTCGACACCTACATCGTGCTCGATACGGAAGGCGAGTCCATCGGCGACAACCCGGAGCGGGTGAAAAAGATCCGCAAAGGCCTGACCGACGCGCTGCGCAATCCTGACGACTACCCGACCATCATCCAGCGTCGGGTACCGCGCCAGCTCAAGCACTTTGCGTTTGCCCCCGAGGTGACTATCCACAACGACGCCCAGCGCCCGGTGACGGTGCTGGAACTCAGCGCGCCGGACCGCCCGGGCCTGCTGGCACGGATCGGCACGATCTTCCTGGAGTTCGACCTGTCGTTGCAGAACGCCAAGATTGCGACCCTGGGCGAGCGGGTGGAAGACGTGTTCTTCATTACCGATGCCGACAACCAGCCGCTTTCCGACCCTGAACTGTGCCGACGCTTGCAGGAAGCCATCGTCCAGCAGTTGAGCGTCAATCAGGAGACCGGCGTCGAGATGTCACGCTTGAGCATCTGACCGACCGCCTATTTTCAGCTTCCAATGAATTGAACGAGATTTATCGATGAACAACGCCCTGAACCAGCTGCAGCCCTACCCGTTCGAGAAATTGCGCGTCCTGCTGGGCAGCGTCACGCCGAACCCGGACAAACGCCCCATCGCCCTGTCCATCGGTGAGCCGAAGCACAAATCCCCGCAGTTCGTCGCCGAGGCGCTGGTCAACAACCTGGACCAGATGGCGGTGTACCCCACCACCCTGGGCATTCCCGCCCTGCGCGAAGCCATTGGCGCCTGGTGTGAACGCCGTTTCAGCGTGCCCAAGGGCTGGCTTGACCCGGCGCGCAACATCCTGCCGGTGAACGGCACCCGTGAAGCGCTGTTCGCCTTCACCCAGACCGTGGTCAACCGCGGCGACGACGCGCTGGTGGTCAGCCCGAACCCGTTCTACCAGATCTACGAAGGGGCTGCGTTCCTCGCCGGGGCCAAGCCGCATTACCTGCCGTGCCTGGATGAAAACGGCTTCAACCCGGATTTCGACGCGGTATCGCCGGACATCTGGAAACGCTGCCAGATCCTGTTCCTGTGCTCGCCAGGCAACCCCACCGGTGCACTGATTCCCGTCGACACCCTGAAAAAGCTGATCGCCCTGGCTGACGAATACGACTTCGTGATCGCCGCCGATGAGTGCTACAGCGAGCTGTACTTCGACGAACAAACCCCGCCGCCAGGCCTGCTCAGCGCCTGCGTGGAACTGGGTCGCCAGGACTTCAAGCGTTGCGTGGTGTTCCACAGCCTGTCCAAGCGCTCCAACCTGCCGGGCCTGCGTTCGGGCTTTGTGGCCGGCGACGCCGATATCCTCAAGGGCTTCCTGCTGTACCGCACCTACCACGGTTGCGCGATGCCGGTGCAAACCCAACTGGCGAGCATTGCTGCCTGGCAGGACGAAGCCCACGTGCAGGCCAACCGTGACCTGTACCGGGAGAAGTTCGATGCGGTGCTGGCGATCCTGAAGCCGGTGCTGGACGTGCAAAACCCGGACGGCGGCTTCTACCTGTGGCCGAACGTGAAGGGCGACGATGCGGCGTTCTGCCGGGACTTGTTCGTGGAAGAACACGTGACCGTGGTACCGGGCTCGTACCTGTCGCGGGAAGTGGACGGGGTCAACCCGGGCGCCGGGCGTGTGCGCCTGGCGCTGGTCGCGCCGCTGGCGGAGTGCGTGGAAGCGGCGACGCGGATTCGCGACTTTATTACCCGCAATAAATAACTGCGCTGAATGTGGCGAGGGAGCTTGCTGTGGCGAGGGAGCTTGCTCCCGCTGGAGTGCGCAGCGCTCCCGCTTTTTTGGGGCCGCTACGCAGCCCAGCGGGAGCAAGCTCCCTCGCCACAAGCAAGCACCGCGGTGTTATTTGATATGACCCAGATTCGCCTCGCTCATATCCAGATCCGCCAACACCTCCCGTAGCACATCATCACCAATCTGATGGTGACGGCTCAGGCTATACAGTTCCAGACGCTGCGCCCGCAGGGCCTTGAGCCGCAACTTGCGCTCCAGTTGATCCATCTGCAACGCCAGCGCCTGGGCTTCGGCCGAATCGTTGAACACTTCCAGTTGATGACGATACTCCGACATCAACCGGGCCTTGAGCTCGGTGGCCAAGGCTGCCTGGGCGGCATCCTGGGGTGCAGCTTCAGCGGGTTCTTCGGCTTCCAGGGCATGGATAGCCGCCACGGCGGTCTTCTTCCAGGCCTCGCGCACTTCATTGTGGCGTTTCTCATCCGGGCTCTTCTCGATGCCGCGCAACAGCAGCGGCAAAGCGATGCAGGCCGCGACGAGCGAAAGCAGGATCACACCGGCGGCGATGAAGATCAGCAGGTCGCGCTCGGGAAAATCCTGCCCCGGCGCAAGCAGTAACGGTACCGACATCACACCCGCCAGGGTCACGGCACCGCGTACGCCACCGACGGTCAGCAACCAGCAGGACCGCGCGGTGGGCACCAGCGTCAGCTCACTTTTCCCACGAATCCGGCGCAATAAACCCGACAGTCGCCAGATGCTTTGCACCCAGATAAACCGCAACACCACCAGCACCAGGAAAATCGCGATCACGTCCAGGCAGCGATACAACAAGGTCGGCCACAGCGTCGGCTCATGGCTGACCACCGCCTTGATGATGTCAGGCAGTTGCAGGCCCAGCAGCAGGAAGATCAAGCCGTTGAACGCAAACTCCAGCAGCGACCACACACTGCGATTGAGCAGCCGGGTGCTGGTCTGGCGCGGCAGCAGGTCGAGCCAACTTTGCATCATGCCCGCAGCCACCGCCGACAGGATGCCCGAGGCGCCAAGGCGTTCCGCCAGCACGTAGGCGGCGAATGGCAGCAACAACATGAACACCACGTGCGTCGCCGGGTCGTCCCAGCCCCGGGCGATCATCCAGGCACGCAGGCGGCCGACCAGCCAGCTCAACGCCACACCGACCGCCAGCCCACCCACGGCCACCAGCACAAAGGTGAGGCTCGCATCCGCCAGCGAGAACACGCCGGTCAGCGCCGCCGCCAGGGCGAACTTGAAGGTCACCAGGCCCGAGGCATCATTCATCAACGCCTCGCCCTGGAGCATGTGCATCAGTGGCGTCGGCAACCGATTCTGGGAAATGGCTGACACCGCCACGGCATCCGTCGGCGACAACACGGCCGCCAGGGCGAAGGCCACCGGCAGGGGAATACTCGGCAACAACCAGTGAATGAAGTAACCGGCACCCACCACTGTAAACAGCACCAACCCCACCGCCAGCGTCAGGATCGGCCCGCGCAGGCGCCACAATTCACGCTTGGGCATGCGCCAGCCATCAGAGAACAGCAGCGGCGGCAGAAACAGGAAAAGAAACAACTCAGGGTCCAGGGCGACATGCAGCCCCAGGGTCGGCCAGGCCAGCAACGCACCGGCGGCGATCTGCACGAGTGGTAACGGCAGTGGGATGATACGCCCGACAAGGCGCGAAACGCTGACCAGCATCAGCAGGATAAGTACGGTGTAGGCGGTTTGCATAACGCGGGATTCCCAGACAATCAACTTGCAACAACACACATCAGGCAACAACTCGCCGTTGAAGTGCCATATTAGCCGCCTATGCTGCGCGATGGCCTTTGCACAAAAGTCGCACACGAGCAAAACGTAAGTGTGACGAGCGGCGCCGAAAGCCGCTGGCCATGGCATAATCCGTGACCTTTAATCTGCGTGAGCCCAGAGGGGGGCAATTCCTTGACCGTTTCAAGCAAAACGTTGCACCTTTTCGGCATCAAAGCCTGCGACACCATGAAAAAGGCGCGCACCTGGCTCGATGAGCACGCTATCCAGTATGAGTTTCATGACTACAAGACGGCCGGTATCGACCGCGAACACTTGACCCAATGGTGCAATGAGCACGGTTGGCAGGTGGTTTTGAACCGTGCGGGCACCACCTTTCGCAAACTCGAAGACGAACGCAAAGCCGATCTCGACCAAGCGAAAGCCATTGAATTGATGCTCGCGCAACCCTCGATGATCAAGCGCCCGGTGCTTGATCTCGGTGACAAAACCCTGATTGGCTTCAAGCCAGATAGCTATTCGGCGGCCCTCAAGTAGGCCAGCCCACTCCATTTTTGTAGAGGTAACAGCATGTCCAATTCCCTGTTCAGCCTGGGCTTCGGCGTCGGCACTCAGAACCGCCAAGGTGCTTGGCTGGAAGTGTTTTACGCACAACCGCTGCTCAACCCATCGGCTGAAATCATCGCGGCCATCGCGCCGATCCTCGGTTACACCGAAGGCAACCAGGCGATCACTTTCACCGTCACCCAGGCCCTGCAACTGGCTGACGCGCTCAAGGGCGTCGACGCTGCCCAAGCCGCCCTGTTGAGCCGCCTGGCTGAAAGCCACACGCCGCTGGTCGCCACCCTGCTGGCCGAAGACGCCGCACTGACCTCCACGCCTGAGGCCTACCTCAAGCTGCACCTGCTGTCCCATCGCCTGGTCAAGCCTCACGGCCTGAGCCTGGCCGGTGTGTTCCCGCAGTTGCCGAACGTGGCCTGGACCAGCCAGGGCGCAATCGACATCAATGAGCTGGCCGAGCGTCAACTGGAAGCGCGCCTGCGTGGCGACCTGCTGGAAGTGTTCTCGGTGGACAAGTTCCCGAAGATGACCGACTACGTGGTACCGAGCGGCGTGCGTATCGCTGATGCCGCGCGCATCCGCCTGGGCGCCTACGTAGGCGAAGGCACCACCGTGATGCACGAAGGTTTCGTCAACTTCAACGCCGGTACCGAAGGCCCGGGCATGATCGAAGGCCGCGTGTCGGCTGGCGTGTTCGTCGGCAAGGGTTCGGACCTGGGCGGCGGTTGCTCCACCATGGGCACCCTGTCGGGTGGCGGCAACATCGTGATCAAGGTCGGCGAAGGCTGCCTGATCGGCGCCAACGCCGGTATCGGTATCCCGTTGGGCGACCGCAACACCGTGGAGTCGGGCCTGTACGTGACCGCCGGCACCAAGGTTGCGCTGCTGGACGAGCAGAACCAGCTGGTCAAGGTGGTCAAGGCCCGCGAGCTGGCCGGCCAACCGGACCTGCTGTTCCGCCGCAACTCCGAGACCGGTGCCGTGGAGTGCAAAACCCACAAATCGGCCATCGAACTGAACGCAGCGCTGCACGCTCACAACTAAGCAGCGACTCGATGCCACTAACGGCCCGCGCCTGACCGGTGCGGGCCGTTTATACGAGTCTTGATCACCATGCTTGTGCCCTCTCCCTGGCGCGCCGATTTTCCGGCCATCGCCACCCTGCAACGGCAAGACCAGACCTATCTGGACAACGCCGCCACCACGCAAAAACCTCAAGCCCTGCTGGACGCCATCAGCCATTACTACGCCAATGGCGCAGCCAATGTGCACCGTGCACAGCACTTGCCGGGCGCCCATGCGACCCAGGCTTTCGAGGACAGTCGCAGCAAGGTGGCACAGTGGCTGAACGTCGGTGACGACGGGCAAATCATCTTCACCCACGGCGCGACATCGGCGCTGAACCTCCTGGCTTATGGCCTTGAGCACCTATTCAACCCGGGCGACGAGATTGTCATCAGCGCCCTGGAGCACCACGCCAACCTGCTGCCGTGGCAGCAACTGGCCAAGCGTCGCGGGCTGGCGCTGGTGGTACTGCCGCTTGACGCTGGCGGTTTGATCGACCTGCAAGCCGCCGCCCAACTGATCGGCCCGCGTACCCGCCTGCTGGCGGTGAGCCAACTGTCCAACGTACTAGGCGCCTGGCAGCCGTTGCCGCAATTGCTGGCACTGGCCAAGGCCCACGACGCCCTGACGGTGGTCGATGGCGCCCAGGGCATCGTGCATGGTCGCCATGATATGCAGGCCCTGGGCTGCGACTTCTACGTGTTTTCCAGCCATAAACTCTACGGGCCGGATGGCGTCGGCGTGCTGTATGGCCGCACCGAAGCCCTGCATCACCTGCGCCACTGGCAGTTTGGGGGCGAGATGGTGCAGCAGGCTGATTATCAAAGCGCCAGTTTCCGCCCGGCGCCCCTCGGTTTCGAAGCCGGGACTCCGCCGATCGCCAGCGTGATCGGCCTGGGGGCAACCCTGGATTACCTGAGTTCCCTGGACCAGCAGGCGGTGACGGCTCACGAAGCCGCCCTGCACGACTACCTGTTGCGTGGCTTGCAAGCGCGCAATGGCGTGCGCTTGCTGGGGTCGCCGCACGTCGCCCTGGCCAGCTTCGTGGTGGAAGGCGTGCACAACGCCGACCTCGCCCACTTGCTGACCGAACAAGGGATTGCGGTGCGCGCCGGCCATCATTGTGCGATGCCGCTGCTCAAACAGATGGGATTGTCGGGGGCGATTCGGGTGTCACTGGCGCTGTACAACGACTCCGATGACCTGGAGCGCTTTTTTGAAGCGCTGGATCAAGCCCTGGATATGTTGCGATGAGCTTGCCGACTGAGGCAGTTGTCGCGCTGGAAGCGTTCCAGGCGGTCGGCAGTTGGGAGCAACGAGCCCGCCTGCTGATGCAATGGGGCGAGCGGCTGCCCGCCTTGCCGGACGAAGACAAGGTCGACGCCAACCTGGTGCAGGGCTGTGAAAGCCTGGTGTGGCTGGTGGGGCGCTTGCAGGATGGGCATTGGCAGTTTGCCGCCAGCAGCGATGCACGGCTGATACGCGGGCTGGTGGCGTTGTTGCTGGCGCGGGTCAACAGCTTGTCTGCCGCTGAGTTGCAGGCGGTCGACTTGCCCGGCTGGTTTGAACAACTGGGTCTGTCGCGGCAGTTATCGCCGTCGCGCAGCAATGGGTTGAATGCTGTGTTGCAGCGCATGCGGCATCTGAGCCTCACACAAAACTAAATGTGGGAGCGGGCTTGCTCGCGAAAGCGGTGTATCAGTCGACCTGTCTGGTGACTGATACACCGCTTTCGCGAGCAAGCCCGCTCCCACATTTTGATCTTCATTCCAGACTGAGATCTAAGGGGCCTTGACTCGATCCGAAGGCCGGCGCACCCCGGCCACTATCTTGTCCACCGCCTTGGTCGCGGCCACCATGCCGAAGGTCGCAGTCACCATCATCACCGCGCCAAACCCGCCGGCGCAGTCCAGCTTCACGCCATCCCCGACAAAACTCTTCTGCAAACAGATGCTGCCGTCCGGCTTCGGGTAACGCAGCTGTTCGGTGGAGAACACGCAGGGCACGCTGTAATGGCGGGTCACAGTGCGGGAGAAGCCATAATCGCGACGCAACGTGGAGCGCACCTTCGACGCCAGCGGGTCATTGAACGTACGGTTCAAGTCACACACCTGAATCAACGTCGGATCAATCTGCCCGCCCGCGCCGCCGGTGGTGATGATCTGGATCTTGCGCCGCTTGCACCAGGCAATCAGTGCGGCCTTGGCGTTCACACTGTCGATGCAGTCGATCACACAGTCGATGTTCGGCGTGATGTACTCGGCCATCGTCTCGCGAGTCACGAAATCCGCCACCGCGTGCACGGTGCAATCCGGGTTGATGCCTTTCAGGCGCTCGGCCATGACCTCGACCTTGGCCTTGCCCACCGTGCTGTCCAGCGCATGCAACTGACGGTTGCTGTTGCTGACGCATACATCATCGAGGTCAAACAGCGAAATCTCGCCCACGCCACAGCGAGCGATGGCTTCCGCCGCCCACGAACCCACCCCGCCCACGCCGACGATGGCCACATGGGCCGCCTTCAGGCGCTCCAGGCCTTCAATGCCATACAAGCGGGCGACGCCGGCAAACCGTGGATCTTCTGTACTCATGACCATTACCCCAAAAACCGGCGCGCATTATAGGGCTACACAGCGACAAGTTTTAAACTACAAGCTACAAGTAAGAGAACTTACGACGAGTTGCACTGCCCAATGTCCGGTTTTTCCCGGCTTGCTGTACGGTCGGTGAAAGGCCAGTGTAGGATGCGCGCCGTTCGGCGCAGGCCGACACCTCTTTTCGTTCCACACCCTTTGGAACCCGAAATAGCCATGTCATCGCGTAAATTTGGACTCAACCTGGTGGTGGTGCTGGCAATTGCCGCGCTGTTCACCGGCTTCTGGGCGCTGATCAACCGCCCGGTCAATGCCCCTAACTGGCCCGAGCAGATCTCCGGTTTTTCGTACTCGCCGTTCCAGCAAGGCCAGTACCCACAGAAAGACCAGTATCCGACCGACGATCAAATGCGTCAGGACCTTGCGATCATGAGCAAGCTGACGGACAACATCCGTACCTACTCGGTCGACGGCACCCTGGGGGATATCCCCAAGCTGGCGGAAGAATTCGGCCTGCGGGTGACCCTGGGGATCTGGATCAGCCCGGACCTCGAGCGCAACGAGCGCGAGATCCAGCGCGCCATCGAAATCGCCAACAGCTCCCGCAGCGTAGTGCGGGTAGTGGTGGGCAACGAGGCGCTGTTCCGCGAAGAAATCACTCCGGAGGCGCTGATCGTGCTGCTGGATCGGGTAAGGGCCGCCGTCAAGGTGCCCGTAACCACCTCCGAGCAATGGCACATCTGGGAACACAACCCGCAACTGGCCAAGCACGTCGACCTGATCGCCGCGCACATCCTGCCGTACTGGGAACATATCCCGGTGGACAAGGCCGGCCAGTTCGTCCTCGATCGCGCACGGGACCTGAAGAAGACCTTCCCGAAAAAGCCGCTGTTGCTGTCGGAGGTTGGCTGGCCGAGCAACGGCCGGATGCGTGGCGGTGCTGACGCCTCCCCCGCCGACCAGGCGATTTACCTGCGCACGCTGGTTAACACGCTGAACCGCCAGGGCTACAACTACTTCGTGATCGAAGCGTTTGACCAGCCATGGAAAGCCAGCGACGAAGGCTCTGTAGGGGCCTATTGGGGCGTGTTCAACGCCGCACGCCAGCAGAAATTCAACTTTGATGGCCCGGTGGTCGCGATTCCGCAATGGCGAGTGCTGGCGATCGGCTCGGTGGTGCTTGCGCTGCTGTCCCTGACCCTGCTGATGATCGACGGCTCGGCCCTGCGCCAGCGCGGCCGTACGTTCCTGACCTTTATCGCGTTCCTGTGCGGGTCGGTATTGGTGTGGATCGGTTATGACTACAGCCAGCAATACAGCACCTGGTTCAGTTTGACGGTGGGCTTCCTGCTGGCACTCGGCGCCTTGGGCGTGTTTATCGTGTTGCTGACCGAAGCCCATGAGCTGGCCGAAGCAGTCTGGACCCACAAACGCCGGCGTGAATTCCTGCCGGTTGAAGGGGATTCGGACTACCGCCCGAAAGTCTCGATCCACGTGCCGTGCTACAACGAGCCGCCGGAGATGGTCAAACAGACCCTCGACGCCCTGGCCGCCCTCGATTATCCGGACTACGAAGTCCTGATCATCGACAACAACACCAAGGACCCGGCCGTGTGGGAGCCGGTGCGCGACTACTGCGAAACCCTCGGCCCGCGCTTCAAGTTCTTCCACGTCTCGCCCCTGGCCGGTTTCAAGGGCGGCGCACTGAACTACCTGATCCCGCACACCGCCAAGGATGCCGAAGTGATCGCGGTGATCGACTCCGATTACTGCGTATCGCCAAACTGGCTCAAGCACATGGTGCCGCACTTCGCCGACCCGAAAATCGCCGTGGTGCAGTCGCCACAGGATTATCGCGACCAGAACGAAAGCACCTTCAAGAAGCTCTGCTACGCGGAATACAAAGGCTTCTTCCATATCGGCATGGTCACCCGCAACGACCGTGACGCGATCATCCAGCACGGCACCATGACCATGACCCGTCGCTCGGTGCTGGAAGAGCTGGGCTGGGCCGACTGGTGCATCTGTGAGGATGCCGAGCTGGGCCTGCGGGTCTTCGAGAAGGGCCTGTCGGCGGCGTACTACCACGACAGCTACGGCAAGGGCCTGATGCCCGATACCTTTATCGACTTCAAGAAACAGCGTTTCCGCTGGGCCTACGGCGCGATCCAGATCATCAAGCGCCACACTGCGAGCCTCTTGCGCGGCAAGGACACCGAGCTGACCCGTGGCCAGCGCTACCACTTCCTCGCGGGGTGGTTGCCGTGGGTGGCCGACGGCATGAACATCTTCTTCACCGTGGGCGCCTTGTTGTGGTCGGCGGCGATGATTATCGTGCCGACGCGGGTTGACCCGCCGCTGCTGATTTTCGCGATCCCGCCACTGGCGTTGTTCGTGTTCAAGGTCGGCAAGATCATCTTCCTCTACCGTCGTGCGGTGGGTGTGAACCTGAAAGATGCGTTCTGCGCGGCACTGGCCGGGCTGGCGTTGTCGCACACCATCGCCAAGGCGGTGCTGTACGGGTTCTTCACCACCAGCATTCCGTTCTTCCGTACACCGAAGAACGCCGATAACCACGGTTTCTGGGTGGCGATTTCCGAAGCCCGGGAAGAGATGTTCATCATGCTGCTGTTGTGGGGTGCGGCACTGGGGATTTACCTGGTGCAGGGCCTGCCGAGCAATGACATGCGCTTCTGGGTGGTGATGTTGCTGGTGCAGTCGCTGCCGTATGTGGCGGCGCTGATCATGGCGTTCCTGTCGTCGCTGCCGAAACCGGCACCGAAGCAAGAGCCTGTGGCCGCTGCTTAAAATCCTGCGCAATGCACTAAACGGCGGCCTCTGGCCGCCGTTTTGCTATAAGATAACGGCCATTTTGTGAGACTTGGCCCAGGCCATTGCTTTGTGTGGGAGCGGGCTTGCTCGCGAATGCGCCGGGTCAGTTCATACATTGTTGACTGACACTCCGTATTCGCGAGCAAGCCCGCTCCCACACAAGCCCCCTCCCACATAAGCCTTGCGCCCTGACATGCTTCTGGAGTTTTTACATGACGGCCCACGCCGACCTTTCGCCGACCCTCCAACTCGCTATCGACCTGATCCGCCGCCCGTCGGTGACGCCGGTCGACGCCGATTGCCAGAAGCTGATGATGCAGCGCCTGGGCGACGCCGGTTTTGCGCTTGAGCCGATGCGCATCGAGGATGTGGATAACTTCTGGGCCACCCACGGCAAACACGAAGGCCCGGTATTGTGCTTCGCCGGCCACACCGACGTGGTGCCGACCGGCCCGGTCAAGGCCTGGCAGAACGACCCGTTCGACGCGCTGATCGATGAAAACGGCATGCTCTGCGGCCGTGGCGCAGCCGACATGAAAGGCAGCCTGGCGGCGATGCTGGTCGCTTCCGAGCGCTTTGTGACCGACTACCCGGACCACAAGGGTTCGGTCGCATTCCTGATCACCAGTGACGAAGAAGGCCCGGCGCACCACGGCACCAAGGCCGTGATCGAACGCCTGGCAGCCCGCAAGGAGCGCCTGGACTGGTGCATCGTCGGCGAACCGTCGAGCACCACCCTGGTGGGCGACGTGGTCAAGAACGGCCGTCGCGGCTCCCTCGGCGCCACCCTGAAAGTGCGCGGCGTGCAAGGCCATGTGGCCTACCCGCACCTGGCGAAGAACCCGATCCACCTGGCGGCTCCGGCCCTGGCCGAACTGGCCGCCGAGCACTGGGACGATGGCAACACCTTCTTCCCGCCTACCAGCTTCCAGATTTCCAACCTCAACTCCGGCACCGGCGCCACCAACGTGATCCCGGGCGACCTGACGGCGGTGTTCAACTTCCGCTTCTCCACCGAGTCCACCGTCGAAGGCCTGCAGCAGCGGGTCGCGGCGATTCTCGACAAGCATGGCCTGGACTGGCATGTGGAGTGGGCGCTGTCGGGCCTGCCGTTCCTCACCGAACCGGGCGCGTTGCTCGATGCGGTCTCCGCCAGCATCAAGGCCGTCACCGGTCGCGAGACCCAGGCGTCCACCAGCGGCGGCACCTCCGATGGGCGCTTCATCGCGACCCTCGGCACTCAGGTGGTGGAGCTGGGCCCGGTCAACGCGACGATCCATCAGGTCAACGAGCGCATCCTCGCCAGCGACCTCGATGTGCTGACCGAAATCTACTACCAGACCCTGATCAAGTTGCTCGCCTGATGCTCGCTTGCCCCATTTGCAGCGCACCGCTCCATGAAGTGGACAACGGCGTAGCCTGCCCGGCCGGGCACCGTTTCGACCGGGCGCGCCAGGGTTACCTGAACCTGTTGCCGGTGCAGCACAAGAACAGCCGTGACCCGGGCGACAACCTGGCGATGGTGGAAGCGCGCCGCGACTTCCTCAACGCCGGGCATTACGCCCCGGTGGCCAGGCGCCTGGCCGAACTGGCCGCTGAACGCAAACCCCAGCGCTGGCTGGATATTGGCTGTGGCGAGGGTTACTACACCGCACAGATCGCCGACGCCCTGCTGCGCGCCGATGGTTATGCCCTGGATATTTCCAGGGAAGCGGTCAAGCGCGCCTGCAAGCGCAACCCCACGGTGACCTGGTTGATCGCCAGCATGGCCCGGGTGCCGTTGGCCGATGCCAGTTGCCAGTTCCTGGCCAGCGTGTTCAGCCCACTGGACTGGCTGGAGGCCAAGCGCCTGCTCAGCCCGGGTGGTGGTTTGATGAAAGTCGGCCCGACCCGCGGCCACCTGATGGAGCTGCGTGAGCGTTTGTACGACGAAGTGCGCGAGTACACCGACGACAAGCACCTGGCGCTGGTGCCGCAGGGCATGAGCCTGCAACACAGCGAAACCCTGGAGTTCAAGCTCAGCCTGGCCGATCCCAAGGATCGCGCCAACCTGCTGGCGATGACGCCCCACGGCTGGCGCGCGAGTGCCGAACGCCGGGCCCGGGTGATCGAAGCCGCCGAACCGCTGCTGGTCACTGTGTCGATGCGCTACGACTATTTCGTGCTTCAATAACCCATTATTTTTGTGGGCCTCGGGGCCCACACCGAATCCGCGAATGGATTTTCAGAATCCCGCAACGAGGAATATCCATGCGCCAACCTGATATCGAGATTTACCTCAAGGACGCCGACGTCGACCACAAGGCCATCGCCGCCTGGTTGGGCGCCGCCCTGGGCCCGTGCACCGACTGGGTCCAGCGCGGCCAGACCTACAAGTGCAAAGCCGGCAGCGTACCGGTCACCTGGCTGCCGAAAGCCGTAGGCAAATGGAACAGCCTGTACCTGGAAAGCGACCAGACCCCGTGGGAAGACGACATCGCCTGCGCCCGCGCAGCCTTTGCCGCGCTGAACGTCGAAGTGCGTTGCGCGCCGGGCAGCTGGGTAGAGGAAGAAGGTGAAGAAAGCGCGGATACCTGGATTCGTATCAGCGCAGACGGTGAAGAGCAGATCACCTGGAAAACCGCATAAGGTCAGGCTAACAAGGCCTCAATGTGCAAACCCAATCAAATGTGGGAGCTGGCTTGCCTGCGATGGGCCCACCTCGGTCATTCAGCCAAACCGCGGCGATGCCATCGCGGGCAAGCCCGGCTCCCACATTTGACCGGGTTCCCACATTTAAAGGTGCGTCGTGCTTATCGGCTTACAGCCCAACCACATCCTCAGCCTGCAAGCCCTTCTCGCCCGTCACCACGGCGTATTCCACCTGCTGGCCTTCAGCCAATGAACGATGCCCTTCACCGCGAATGGCGCGGTAGTGCACGAACACATCCTTGCCATCTTCCCGCTGGATAAAGCCATAGCCCTTGGCGTCGTTGAACCACTTCACATTGCCGGTTTCGCGCGTTGCCATCTGTTTTGCTCCCACATGCTTTTTATAAGTACGTTTATTGTTGAGTCGTCGCAGTTGAACTGCCGAGTATAAGACAGGCTCAAAAAGCTTCAACTCAAGATTACTTCGCCGCTTTTTTGCCGATTTTCGGCTAATACTGCACACTAGCGCCCCGAGCACCTGCCCGGTTTTTTTCCCCACTCAAAGCAGAAGCCGTATGACCCGTTCTCCCTTTCGCCGTCTGGTATTTGGCACCTTGCGCCGGCTGTTGTACCTCTGGGTTCGCTCAGAGACGATCAACCAGTCGTCCCTTACCTTGAACCTCGACCGCAGTCGTCCGGTGTTTTACGTCCTGCAATCTCCATCCCTCACCGAATTGGCGGTGGTTGATACCGAATGTACCAAGGCCGGCCTGCCGCGCCCGGTGCTGCCGGTGTCGGTCGGCCCGCTGATGGAGCCGGCGGCCTTCTTCTACCTGACGCCCGACCCCGACTGGCTGGGGCGCCAGGACAAGCGTGGGGCCCCACCCACCCTGACCCGCCTGGTGGATGTGCTCACCGAACACGCCGAAGAGAATGCACAGATCATTCCAGTCAGCGTGTTCTGGGGCCAGTCGCCCGACAGCGAGTCCAGCCCCTGGAAACTGCTGTTCGCCGACAGCTGGGCTGTCACCGGCCGCCTGCGCCGGCTGCTGAGCATCCTGATCCTGGGCCGCAAGACCCGGGTGCAATTCTCCGCGCCCATCAACCTGCGTGAGTTGATCGAGCACAATAAAGGCCACGAACGCACCGTGCGCATGGCCCAGCGCATCCTGCGGGTGCACTTTCGCAACCTGAAAACCGCAGTGATCGGCCCCGACCTGTCCCACCGGCGCAACCTGGTGAAGGGCCTGGTGAACATGCCACTGGTACGCCAGGCGATCCTCGACGAGGCCGAACGCGAGAAAATCACCCCCGAGAAAGCCAAGGCCCAGGCCCTGCGCTATGGCAACGAGATCGCCTCGGACTACACCTACACCGCCATCCGTTTCCTCGAAGTGGTGCTGAGCTGGTTCTGGAACAAGATCTACGACGGCATCAAGGTCAACAACATCGAAGGTGTGCAAAAGGTCGCCCAGGGCTACGAGGTGATCTATGTACCGTGCCATCGCAGCCATATCGACTACCTGCTGCTCTCCTATCTCCTGTTCAAGAATGGCTTGACCCCGCCGCACATCGCCGCCGGGATCAACCTGAACATGCCGGTGATCGGCAGCCTGTTGCGCCGTGGCGGGGCGTTTTTCATGCGCCGTACTTTCAAGGGCAACCCGCTGTACACCTCGGTGTTCAACGAATACCTGCACACCTTGTTCACCAAGGGTTTCCCGGTGGAATACTTCGTCGAAGGCGGACGCTCGCGCACCGGGCGCATGCTGCAACCGAAGACCGGGATGCTGGCGATCACCCTGCGCAGCTTCCTGCGTTCCTCGCGCATGCCCATCGTGTTCGTGCCGGTGTACATCGGCTATGAGCGGGTGCTGGAAGGCCGCACTTACCTGGGCGAACTGCGCGGTGCGAGCAAGAAGAAAGAGTCGATTTTCGATATTTTCAAAGTGGTCGGCGCCCTCAAGCAGCGCTTTGGCCAGGTCGCCGTGAACTTCGGCGAACCGATCAAGCTGGCTGAATTCCTCGACAGCGAGCAGCCCGGCTGGCGCTCCCAGGAGCTGGGCCCGAACTACAAGCCGGCGTGGCTCAACGAAACCACCAACCGCCTCGGCGAACGGGTGGCGCAACACTTGAACGAAGCGGCGGCGATCAATCCGGTGAACCTGGTGGCCCTCGCGCTGCTGTCCACCACCCGCCTGGCCCTGGACGAACAGGCGATGGCGCGCCAACTGGATCTGTACCTGGCACTGCTGCGCAAGGTGCCCTACTCGCCCCACACCACCCTGCCGGAAGGCGACGGCCTGGCGCTGATCAAGCACGTCAAGGACATGGACCTGCTGTCGGAACAGAGCGATGCACTGGGCAAGATCCTCTACCTGGACGAGCAGAACGCCGTCCTGATGACCTACTACCGCAACAACGTGCTGCACATTTTTGCCCTGCCGGCGCTGCTGGCGAGTTTCTTCCAGAGCAGCTCGCGGATGAGCCGCGAACAGATCCTGCGCTATACCCGTGCGCTCTACCCGTACCTGCAATCGGAGCTGTTTATCCGCTGGTCCCTGGACGAACTGGATGCTGTGGTCGACCAGTGGCTGGACGCCTTCGTCGAACAAGGCCTGCTGCGTTTTGAAAACGACGTGTACCTGCGCCCGGCGCCGAGCTCACGGCAGTTTGTGCTGTTGACCCTGCTGTCCAAGAGCATCGCCCAGACCCTGCAACGCTTCTACATGGCGATCTCGCTGCTGCTCAACAGCGGCCAGAACAGCATCAGCGCCGAAGAGCTGGAAGACCTGTGCACGGTCATGGCCCAGCGCCTGTCGATCCTGCACGGCCTGAATGCCCCGGAGTTCTTCGACAAGAGCCTTTTCCGACATTTTATCCAGACCCTGCTGGAGCAAGATGTGCTGCGTCGCGACGAGGCCGGCAAACTGAGCTATCACCCGCTGCTGGGTGAGCTGGCCGAAGGTGCAGCCAAACGCGTATTGCCCGCGGAGATTCGCCTGTCGATTCGCCAGGTCGCACTGCATCGCAGCGAAGAGGCGCCAGACCAGCCTGTGGTACCCGAAGAAACACACTAGAGTGACCGAGGCGCCAGGGTGTTTCTGGCGCCGTTGACAAGGAGCTGCACCATGAAAAAAATCATCCTCCTGGGCCTGACCGCCCTGCTGGGAGCCTGCCAGACCATGAGCCCCGCGCCCAAAGCCAGCCTCGATGGCGAAGTCTTCTATTTGCAACGCATCGCCCTCCCGCCCGCCGCCACCTTGAGTGTGACCCTGCAGGATGTGTCCTTGATGGACGCCCCGGCCGTGACCCTGGCCGAGCAGAAAGGCCCGGTGAAAGGCCAGGTGCCACTGCCCTTTCATCTGAGCTACGACCCGACCCAGGTCAAGCCTGGCCACAGTTACTCGGTGAGCGCTCGCATCGAACTGGAGGGCAAGCTACTGTTTATCACCACCGAACGGCACTCCGTGCAGTTGAACGGCCAGGACCCACAACCGCTGCGCCTGCGCGTGGATGCGGTTGCACACTGATTAAAATATCGAACATAAGGAAGCGCCCATGCTCCGTAACTCCCTTCGCCTCACTGCCCTGTGCGCCGGCTTGCTGCTCGGTGCCAACGCCATGGCCTTGTCCCTCGGCAGCCTGTCCCAGGGCGACGCCACCGGCGGCCTCAAGGATGCACTGACCCAAGGCGCACAGATTGCCGTGAAACAACTGGGTGTGCCCGGTGGTTTCAGCAACAACCCCGAAGTGAAGATCGGCCTGCCGGGCAAGTTGGGCAAAGTCGCCGACAAGTTGAAAATGTTCGGCATGGGTGACCAGGTCACGCAACTTGAAACCAGCATGAACAAGGCGGCCGAGTCTGCTGTCACCCAGGCCCAGCCGATCCTGGTAAACGCGGTGAAAAACATGAGCGTGACCGATGCCAAGGGCATCCTCACCGGCGGCCAGGACTCGGCCACCCAGTACCTGAACAAAAGCAGCCGTGACGAGATCCGGGCCAAGTTCCTGCCGATCGTCAAGGCCGCTACCGACAAGGTCGGCGTGGCCCAGCAGTACAACGCACTCGCCGGCAAGGCCGCCACCTTTGGCGCCATTGATGCCAAGAGCGCCAATGTCGAAAGCTACGTGACCGAACAGGCGCTGGACGGGCTGTTCAAGATGATCGCCCAGCAGGAAGAAACCATTCGCAAGAACCCGGCGGCGGCTGCCACCAGCTTGGCCAAGAAGGTGTTCGGCGCGCTGTAGACCATACCCGGCAACTAAAAACGCCCTGAACTATTCAGGGCGTTTTTTTTAATAGCGGCACTTGCAAGGCAAATCACTACCCACGGCATTGCTGTTGCTGCTGTTGGTGGTGTTGTTTTCGGTTTTGATATTAATGTTGATCTCGGGCTGGCCATTGCCATTGGACCGACCGAAATTCGGCAAGGCAGCCCGAGTGGTTCCCGGGCTGCCTCGAGTCAGCGGCTATCGATGCATCGGAAAGAGTGCCGATGAGCTCTGGTAGGGTTGGTGGGCCTCATGCACCGGCGCCTGGTGATATGGCTTGGGCCGCGCAGGCAGGACAGGCCCCGTTGGTCGGGAGTGATGGCCGTGGTTGATACCGGGCCGTCCATGGCCGGGCTTGTGCGGTCGCGCCGTATCAGCTTCTTTATTGGAACCAGGCAACAGATTGCCCAGCAGTGACCCCAGGAAAGCACCTTTGAAAGCTGCCAGGGCAGACAAAATAAACATATGACACTCCATGAACTCATTGTTGTTCATCGGGACCGCAGGCTTGCGGCCCCGACAACGACGTCTGTCAATCAGACGATTCTGAGTGGAGCACCACGGGCAAACGTTCCGTCGCCCAGGGTCGTAGTTTGCGTCTATGTGTGAATGAGCAGAGGCATTTCCTTACAGGACACCCCTGCCACTCGCAGCCTTACACGGCCTCCTTACGCACCCGAAACCACGCCGCATACAGCGCGGGCAGGAACAACAGCGTCAATGCCGTCGCAACAATCAAGCCGCCCATGATCGCCACGGCCATCGGCCCGAAGAACACGCTGCGGGACAGCGGGATCATCGCCAGTACGGCCGCCAGCGCCGTCAGCACAATCGGCCGGAAGCGCCGCACGGTCGCCTCGATAATCGCCTGCCAGGGAGCCAGGCCGGCCTTGATGTCCTGCTCGATCTGGTCCACCAGGATCACCGAGTTACGCATGATCATCCCCGACAGCGCGATGGTCCCCAGCATCGCCACGAACCCAAAGGGCTGGCGGAACACCAGCAGGAACAGTGTCACCCCGATCAGGCCCAAGGGCGCCGTGAGAAACACCATCGCGGTGCGGGAGAAGCTGCGCAATTGCAGCATCAGCAAGGTCAGCACCACCACGATAAACAGCGGCACACCGGCCTTGACCGAGTTCTGCCCACGGGCGGAATCCTCGACCGTGCCGCCAACTTCCAGCAGGTAGCCGTCCGGCAGTTCAGCGCGCACGCCTTCGAGGGTCGGCAGGATTTGCTGCACCAGGGTGGCCGGTTGTTCCTTGCCGTAGATATCGGCGCGAACGGTCACGGTCGGCAGGCGATTACGGTGCCAGATGATGCCTTCCTCAAAGCCGTATTCCAGGGTCGCGATCTGCGACAGCGCCACGCTCTTGCCGTTGTCGGTCGGCACGGCCAGGCTTGGCAGCAGCGACAGCTCGGTGCGCTCATGCACCGTGCCGCGCAGCAGGATTTCGATCAACTCGTTGTCTTCGCGGTACTGGCTGACGCTGGAGCCCGTGAGGGAACTCTGGAGGAATTTCGACAGGTTGGCGGTGCTCACGCCGAGGGCGCGGGCGCGGTCCTGGTCAACGTTAAGGTAGACGATCTTGCTCGGTTCTTCCCAGTCCAGGTGCACGTTGACCACGTGGGTATTTTCGCGAACCTTGGCCGCCACTTTCCGCGCCAGGGCCCGGACTTCTTCGATGTGCTCGCCCGTTACCCGGAACTGCACGGGGTAGCCAACCGGCGGGCCGTTTTCAAGCCGCGTAACCCGCGAGCGCAGGTCCGGGAATTGTTCGTTGAGGTTTTCGATCAGCCAGGTGCGCAAGCTTTCGCGCTCCTCGATGGTCTTGGCCAACACCACAAACTGGGCAAAGCTGGCGGCCGGCAGTTGCTGGTCCAGCGGCAGGTAGAAACGTGGCGAACCGGTACCGACATAGGCCACATAATTTTCAATACCGGCATGTTCCTTGAGCAAGGCTTCAAGGCGTTTGACCTGGTCAGCCGTATTGCTCAGGGACGCGCCTTCAGCCAGTTTCAGGTCGACCATCAGTTCCAGTCGCCCGGAAGCCGGGAAGAACTGCTGGGGCACAAAGCGGAACAGCGCCACCGAGCCGATAAACAGCAGCAAGGTCAGGACGATCACCGTCTTGCGCCGACGCACGCACCATTCCACCAGGCGTCTTACGCGCTGATAGAAGGGTGTGCCGTAGGGATCCGGCCCGTCGGTGCCATGCTTGGCCGCATGAATCTTCGCCAGGTCCGGCAGGAGTTTTTCCCCCAGGTACGGCACGAACATCACGGCGGCGACCCACGAGGCCAGCAGCGCAATGGTCACCACCTGGAAGATCGAGCGGGTGTATTCACCGGTGCTCGATTGCGCCGTGGCAATCGGCAGGAAACCCGCGGCCGTGATCAGGGTGCCGGTGAGCATCGGGAAGGCTGTGCTGGTCCAGGCGAAACTGGCGGCCTTGAGCCGGTCGTACCCTTGCTCCATTTTGATCGCCATCATTTCCACGGCGATGATCGCATCGTCCACCAGCAAGCCCAGCGCCAGCACCAGCGCGCCGAGAGAGATTTTGTGCAGGCCGATGCCGAGGTAATACATGGTGGCAAACGTCATGGCCAACACCAGCGGAATCGCCAGGGCGACCACCATGCCGGTGCGCACGCCCAGAGAGAAAAAGCTCACCAGCAACACAATCGCCAGGGCCTCGGCGAGCACCTGGACGAATTCGCCGACACTGGTTTTTACCGCTGCCGGCTGGTCCGACACCTTGCGCAGTTCCATACCGGCAGGAAGGTTCTTCTGCAGGCGTGCGAATTCGCCTTCCAGGGCCTTGCCCAGCACCAGGATGTCGCCACCATCACGCATGGCCACGGCCAGCCCGATGGCGTCGGCGCCCATGTAGCGCATGCGCGGTGCCGGTGGATCGTTGAAGCCACGATGAATCTCGGCCACGTCACCGATACGGAACGTACGATCACCGACGCGGATCGGGAAGTCGCGAATCTCCTTCACCGTCTTGAAGTTGCCGGACACCCTTAACTGCACACGCTCGCTCGGGGTTTCAAAAAAGCCGGCGGTGGACACCGCGTTCTGTTCCTGCAACGCCTGCTGCACGGCCGCCAGCGGCAGGCCGAGGGTGGCGAGCTTGAGGTTGGACAGCTCGATCCAGATCTTCTCGTCCTGCAAACCCAGCAGTTCGACCTTGCCGACATCCGGCACCCGTTGCAGCTGAATCTGGATGCGGTCGGCGTAGTCCTTGAGCACGGCGTAGTCAAAGCCATCGCCGGTCAGAGCGTAGATATTGCCGAAGGTGGTGCCGAATTCATCGTTGAAAAACGGGCCCTGGATATCCGGTGGCAGGGTCTGGCGAATATCGCTGATTTTCTTGCGCACCTGGTACCAGAGGTCCGGGATCTCTGCGGAGTGCATCGAGTCCCGGGCCATGAAGGTGACCTGGGATTCACCGGGCCGCGAGAAGGAGACGATGCGCTCGTAGTCGCCGGTCTCCATCAATTTCTTTTCAATACGCTCGGTGACCTGGCGCGACACTTCCTGGGCCGTGGCGCCTGGCCAGTTGGTCTTGATCACCATGGCCTTGAAGGTAAACGGCGGGTCTTCGCTTTGTCCCAGCTTGGTGTAGGACAAGGTGCCGACCACTGCCAGCAGGATCATCAGGAACAGTACGATCTGGCGATTACGCAACGCCCATTCGGAAAGATTGAAACCCATCGGGGACTACTCCTTGGCCGCCAGACTTACCACTCGATTGGCGCGATCCACCGGGCGCACTTGCTGGCCCTCATGGAGTACATGCACACCGGCGGCGATCACCCAATCAGTGGGGTTCAAGCCTTCCAGCACCGGCACGGTTTTCTCGCCAAAGGCGCCGATCCGCACCGGCGTGCGCTTGAGGGTATTGTCGGGCTGCACCACCCAGACGTAGGACGCGCCGTTCTCCGCGCTCAGGGCAGACAGCGGCACCGCCAGGGGAATCACCCCGTCAGCCTGGATGAAGACGCGAGCGCTCTGCCCCAGTTCCGCAGGCACTTTGCCGCCGGTAAACGCGACGCGGGCGGCGAAGGTTCGCGACTTTGGATCGGCAGCCGGCGACAGTTCGCGGATGCGGCCGTTGAAGCGTTGGTCGGGCTGGCTCCACAGTTCCACGGACACCGGCTGGCCAATCTTGAAACGCCCGAAGCTTTGCTCCGGCAGGCTGATCAACACCTCCCGCTCGCCATCGGTGGCCAGGGTGAATACGGTCTGGCCGGCCGACACCACCTGGCCGACTTCCACTGCACGCTTGGCGACCACGCCATCCTGGGGTGCGCGCAACACGGCGTAACCGGCCTGGTTATTGGCCACGTCGAATTCGGCCTTGATCTGCTTGAGGCGTGCTTCACCGGAGCGGTAGAGGTTTTCGGAATTGTCGTACTGGGAGCGGCTGACCATCTGACGGTCCATCAGGGTCTTGTAGCGGTCACGCTCGGCGCGTACCAGGCTCAGGTTGGCGTCGGCAGCGGCGACCTGGGCGCGGGTGGCTTCCAGTTGCAGGCGTACGTCCTGAGGGTCGAGTTCGGCCAGGGGCTGGTTGGCCTTGACGCGCTCGCCCTCCTCCACCAGTCGTCGGCTGACTTTGCCGCCAATGCGAAAGGCCAGGTCGGGTTCATAGCGTGCACGCACCTCGCCCGGGTAGCTGTCGGAAGCCTGCGCCGAAGGCTCTGGCTGAACCACCATGGCCGGGCGGACGGTGGTTTGCGCCGCTTCTTCATGGCCACAGGCAGCCAACAGGAATAACAAGCTGGCAGGCAAAGCGAGTGGCAGGAAATAGCTGCGCATGCTGAAGGACCTTTCGCTAATGGTGCTAGGAATAATTATACTGGCCAGTATGTTATTAATACCAAACTCACCAGTCCAGTAATAAAGTGAAAATGTCCGACAATCCTGTGAACACCAATAGCCCCGGGCGTCCCAAGGACATGGCAAAACGCCAGGCGATTCTTGATGCGGCGAAGATCCTGTTTTTGAGTAATGGGTATGCCAGTACCAGCATGGATGCCGTGGCAGTGGAGGCCGGGGTGTCGAAGCTGACGGTGTACAGCCATTTCACCGACAAGGAGACGCTGTTCTCGGCGGCGGTGGTTGCCAAGTGCGAAGAGCAGTTACCGGTGATGTATTTCGAGCTGCCCGAGGGTATGCCGGTGGAGAAGGTGCTGCTCAATATCGCCCGCGGGTTTCATGTGCTGATCAATAGCGAGGAGTCGGTGAACCTGCATCGGTTGATGATGACGTCCGGGAGTCAGGATCCGAAGTTGTCGCAAATCTTTTTCGAAGCTGGGCCGATGCGCATGTTGCAGGGGATGGAGCGGCTGCTCGGTAAGATCGACCAGAGTGGCGCATTGCGTATTGCCAAGCCGTTCACCGCGGCGGAGCATTTTTTTTGCTTGCTCAAGGGGACGGCGAATTTTTGTTTGTTGTATGGGTGTGGGGGGCAACTGAGCGCAGAGGCGGCCGAGGAGCATGTGCAGGAAGTGGTTGGGTTGTTCATGCGGGCTTATCGGGCTTTTTGAACTGGGTACGCTCCAAAGCCTGCGTTCGGCCAGCGTGGTTTAACGGGGCGCCTAAGATCAAGATCAAAAGCCAGAGCAAAAGCAAGAGCACAGCGGCCTCCCGGCCGGCTTGAGTGTTTTAGAGCAACAGCACAATCAAAAGCTAAAGCGGGCACGGTCAAATGTGGGAGCTGGCTTGCCTGCGATGGCATCAACTGGGTCTTCCTGATACACCGAGTTGTCTGCATCGCAGGCAAGCCAGCTCCCACAGAAAAGCAGAGCTGCACGCGATCCCGCTTTTGATCTGGCCTTTGATTTTGATCTACGGGCCCCGTTAACCACGATGGCCGCAAGTAGGCACGGTGGAGTGGGTAAACCGGCAAGGATGCCGGTTTAGCTGCGCTGGGCCAGGGATGGCCCATCGCAGCGACCCGCGGAACCGTGCCGGAGTGCGGGCATGCCGAGCCTGGGCGAGGCACCGAGTGGTGGGGCAAAGCGTTTTTTGGTTACTTTTTTAGGCGTTTGTAAAAAAGTGACCCGCTGTAAGAGCGGAACCCTAAGTGGCCGTTACCTAAATAACGGATATGTACTCAACCCTCAGGATTTCAGCGCCTTCTTAGGATAAATGTCATACCGACTGGACTTCCCATCCAACGCATGACTCGGCTTAACCCCCTCAATACAAGGCGCCTTACGCGGCCGCTTGACCACCACCCGATGACTGGCCAAAGCCAACGCCGCCGCCAACAACGCCGGCGCATCCGGATCATCCCCCACCAGCGGCCGAAACAACCTCATCTCCTTCTTCACCAACGCCGTCTTCTCCCGATGCGGAAACATCGGATCCAGATAAATCACCTGAGGCGGCTCCCCCTCCCAATCGCGCATCACCTCAATGGAGTTGCCCTTGAGCAACCTCATCCGCGCCACAATCGGCGCCACCTCAAAATCCTCTGCACCTCGCGCCAAGCCATCTTCCAGCAACGCCCCAATCAAAGGCTGGCGTTCAATCAGGCTCATCTCGCAACCCAGGCTGGCCAACACAAATGCATCCTTTCCCAACCCAGCGGTAGCATCCAGCACCCTGGGCCGCACGCCCTGCGCCACACCCACCGCCTTGGCAATCATTTGCCCGCTGCCGCCGCCATACAGACGCCGGTGCGCCGCCCCACCCTCCACAAAATCCACCCGCACCGGCCCCGGCGCCTCAGGCCCCAGCTGTTGCAACTGCAGCCCCTGCTCCCCCACCTGCAAGGCAAAGTCCGCCTCATCCAGTTGCAAAGGCAACCCCAGCTGCTCGGCCCAGTGCTGGGCACGTGCCTGAAAACCTTCGGCCAAGGCCTCGACCCGAATGCGGCTGGCCGCTGGTTGTTCGCTCATCGGTGACTACGCTCAAAAATATTAAGGATCGGCAAAAAGCGGCCGATAAAAAAAAGGATCCGGCATTTTGCCAGAGCTGAGCGACGATCGAGAGAAATGTCAGACATTCCTTCGCTATTCACCGGTGTACTGCCGACCCACAACCACTTCGGCCTGCGCAATACCCAAGCGCTGGCCGGCGTCAGTCATGTGTGGCAGGACTTCTTCGCCCAGGCGTTGGCCGAACAGCTCGGCGACACGCCGGGCGCGCTCGCCAAGTCGGTGGCGAAACCTGTGGACCCGGCGGTAGAACCCAACGAAGGCAGTGACCTGCTGTCGCAGATCGTCACCCAGCGCGCCTGTGATGTGACAGACACCGAGATCGCCCCGCCCGAGCCGCTGTTCCTGCCTATCGCCGAATTCGAACTGGAATTGCTGCCACCGGCCCCGCCTCCGTACCCGGCGGAAGAAGTGGTCGCCCAGCAAAAGCAGCAGAACTTCGAAAGCGGTTGGGTGCGCCCCATCGTGCTGACCGCCGGCCAACCGCTGCCCGAACCGGGTCCCGCGCCGCAACCACGCCCGCTGCATTTGCCGATCGCCGAATTCGAACTGGACCTGCTGCCACCACCACCGCCACCGTTCCCGGCAGAAGAGCTGGTTGAGCAACAGAAAGCCCTGGATTTCGACAGCCGCTGGGCGCGTCCGCTGATCCTGCACAACCTGCGCCTGGCCGCCTGACCCTCAGCGACACACCCACCACCGACCCATGTCCAGATGAAAGTGATTACGGTGGGCGGCGTTGTAATCCGGGCTCAACACCACATTGAAATCCTTGCAGGCGCCGTCGCGCACTTGCCGCAGGAAGCGCGCACGCTCGCCGTCACCCGGCCAATCCTTGAGCACACTGATGGTGCGCCCGTCCGCCAGGCGAAACCCGGCGATATCCAACGCATTGGCCGACGCATGCTGGCTGAGTCGCCCGTTGGCGCGGTTGTAGATATTGCGACAGGCAAAGCTGCCCAGGTGATCGACCTGCGTCACTGTCTGGCCAAACACCGCCTGGGCCGCTGGTTGCAGGCTATGGCGCTCGAACAGGGCGAACGCCACGGCCAGCGGGCAACTGGCGAGAAAGCTGCTGCTCAAGCCGACATCAGCGCCTTGGACCCGCAATGTATTGCGCAGCGGGCAAGCCGCGTCGGCAGGGCTGTCCGCCTGATGGGCGACCCGCAGCCCGGAGGTCTTCAGCACTTGGTCACATAGGGCAGGATCATCCTGCAAACGCCCAAGCTTGAATCGGGTCAGCAGGTTCGGGCTTGCCCGCACGTCCAGCGGCGCCCACGGGTTCCACTCATCGGGCAGCGGCACCCAGCCCCGCCACACGCCAACCAACACACCACCTGCCAACACCAGCAGCACGCCCAGCACCTTGAAGAAACGCACGCCTCAGCCCTTGAACAGTTGATTGGCCTGGCTGAACGGCATCGAGCGCTCAGTGAAGGTAAACGTGCCCAACTCATGAACCTCCTGGGCCGCCCTGAAGAACTCGCCATAAGCCGCCAGGGCCATGGCCGAGCCGACGCTGATGCGCTTGACGCCCATCTCGCTCAACTGCGCCACGCTGAGTTTCAGGGCGCCTGACATCAAGATATTCACGGGCTTGGGTGCAACCGCCTTCACCACCGCCAATACTTCCTCGGCACTGCGCAGGGCCGGTGCATAGAGCACGTCGGCGCCAGCTTCGGCGTAGGCCTGCAGGCGGCGAATGGTGTCGGGCAAATCCGGCCGGCCATGCAGGAGGTTTTCTGCGCGGGCGGTCAGGGTGAAGGGGAATGGCAAACTGCGGGCAGCGGCGACTGCGGCTTCGACGCGCTCCACGGAAAGGTCAAAGGGATAGATCGGGTCGACGGCAATTCCGGTGGCGTCTTCGATGGAGCCACCGACAATCCCAGTCGCTGCCGCCCGCAGGATAGTCTCGGCGCAGCCTTCAGGGGTGTCACTGAAGCAGTTTTCCAGGTCGGCGGCGACGGGCAGCGAGGTCGCCTGGACGATCGCCCCGGCATTGCCCAAGGTGTCTTCCAGGGACAACGCACCTTCGGCATCCGGGCGGCCGAGGCTGAAGGCAAAGCCGGCGCTGGTGGTGGCCAGGGCTTCAAACCCCAGGCTGGCGAGCATTTTTGCAGAGCCGGCATCCCATGGATTGGGCATCACGAACGCGCGGTCACGCTCATGCAGGGCCTTGAAGGTTTCGGCGCGAAGGGTTTGGGCATCCATGACTGACTCCTGTCGGGAAAAGGAGCCTTAGAGTAACCCCAGTTGCTCCGCTTCGGGTTCTCGATGCAGGGTGGGCAATGCCGGCAAGCCGGGCAAGCGCAGCATCAATTTCTCATGAAAGCGCAAGGCCAGTTGGGCGGCCAGGCGGTTGTCGGAAGTGTGAAGAAACACGTAGGGCGTACGCCCCTCTTCGATCCAGCCGGCGACCTTTTCAATCCAGGGCACCAGGAACGGATCATTGGCTTCCAACTCCGGATGGCCAATAAAGCGCACTTGCGGAAACTGCGTCAGCGCCGCCGGGCGAGGCGGCACCTTGGGCTTTTTCGATTGGGCGTGCAGCACGGCTGCCGAGGTGGAGGTGCAACTGAACAACGCACGCGGGTCCAGGCAGATGCGCTCGACACCGCGGTCGCGCAGCAAGCGGTTGAGACTGCGCTCGGCGTCGCCCTTGGCGAAAAATTCCGAGTGACGCACCTCCACCGCCAACGGTCGCTCCAGCCCGTCGATAAACCCGGCCAACTCACCCAGGCGCTGCGGGGTAAAACTGGCCGGCAGCTGCAGCCACAACGGCGAAATACGCTCGCCCAACGGGCTCATCAACCCCAGGAAACTTTCCGCCGCCGGCAACTGCTCGATCAGGTTGCCGCTGTGGCTGATATCCCCCGGAAACTTGGCCGTGAAGCGAAAATGCTCGGGCATGATTTCAGCCCAGCGCTGCACGGTAGCGACGGAAGGACGGGCGTAGAAGGTGGTGTTGCCCTCGACGGCGTTGAAGACCTGGGAATACAGGGCAAGGTAATCGCTGGAGCGGGCGTCGGCGGGATACAGGTATTCGCGCCAGGCGTTTTCACTCCAGGACGGACAACCGAGGTAGTAAGGCAACAGCATCAGATATGGATATCGAGGCCCAGCACTTCCATATCCCATTCGACAAAGCCGGCAGTGGTCAGGTAGCTGGCCAGGGCATTGGCGACGTTTTTGCTCATGGAGCGCGGGAAGATCATGTCTTGCTGGCGGGCAGGAACGCCGCTGGTGCGTGCACCGCCGGAACCCTGGGAACGGGTTGAAACAGCAGTGTTGTCGGACTGGATTTCAACAAAATCGGGCGAGTCTTCGACGGAGTCGTCTACCGTCACGTTCGCCTTGCGAGGCTTGCGCTTGAGGGGGTAGGACTGTGATGAAAAGCCGTCTATGCGCATACATGCGAACTCGGTATCGGTGATGGCATTTTAGTGGCGCTTTCCATGGCGCGCAAATGCTCTGGTGATAACTAGAACACATAATTGGTAAAAGGTTTAAAAGCGCGGGCAAATTCTGACGATTGGCTATTTTTGTCTGAAATTGCCCGCACTTTTGACGTCAAATAATCCCGCGTTCAGCCTTGGTCTGCGCCACTTTATCCCGCAGGTACACGGGCGCCGCCTGGTCCGCCGGAATCGCCTCGCCTCGCTCCCAGGCAAAGCGTGCCAGGGCCAGCAGGTCTTCGGCGTGGGGCAGCATCCCCGCATCCTGGCCGGCAAGCGTCACGCCAATGCGCTCACCGTAGCCCCAGCCGGTGCCGGCACCGAACCAGTCGCCGCTGGCATCAGCCGGCAAGGCCGCCGTTTCAGGCGACAGCACAGCTTCAGCCCCCACCAGGCGCATCTCGCCAGCGGTTTCGCGGTAGCAGCCCCAATACACTTCGTCCATGCGCGCATCGATGGCTGCTGCAACCTGGCTTGCACCGTGCTCGCGAAACGCGCGCTGCGCCAGCACCGCCAGGTTGGACACCGGCAACACCGGACGCTCCAGCGCAAACGCCAACCCCTGGACCACACCGATAGCGATGCGCACGCCGGTGAACGCGCCCGGGCCGCGCCCGAATGCGATGGCGTCCACTGCCGACAAGGTGGTGCCCGCGTCCAGCAGCAATTGCTTGATCATCGGCAACAGCTTCTGCGCGTGCAGGCGCGGGATCACCTCGTAGTGGCTCGTAACCTTGCCATCGTGCAGCAGGGCAACGGAGCAAGCTTCAGTCGCGGTGTCCAGGGCCAGCAAGGTGCTCATCGGTGTATGCATCCACGTTGAAAAAAAGTGCGTCAGTATAAACAACAACGGCCCGCAAGCGGGCCGTTGTCAATCAAGCGGATGAACGATCAGCTCAGCGCTTGCAGTACTTTGCCAGTGATGGCTTCAACCGAACCCACACCTTCGATGTGGCTGTACTTCGGCTTGCCCTGGGCGGCCGAGAGCTTCTGGTAGAAGTCCACCAGCGGCTTGGTCTGGGAATGGTAGACCGACAGGCGATGACGCACGGTCTCTTCGGTGTCGTCCTTACGCTGCACCAGGTCTTCGCCGGTGACATCGTCCTTGCCCGCGACTTTCGGCGGGTTGTAGACGATGTGGTAGACGCGGCCCGAGGCCTCGTGAACACGACGACCGGCAATACGCTGCACGATCTCTTCGTCTTCAACGGCGATTTCCACCACGTTGTCCAGCTCGACGCCGGCCTTCACCAGGGCTTCAGCCTGGGGAATGGTGCGCGGGAAGCCATCGAACAGGAAACCGTTCTTGCAGTCTTCCTGGCTGATGCGTTCCTTGACCAGGTTGATGATCAGGTCATCGGAGACCAGGCCGCCGCTGTCCATCACGCTCTTGGCGATCAGGCCCAGCTCGGTGCCGGCCTTGACGGCCGCACGCAGCATGTCGCCGGTGGAGATTTGTGGAATGCCGAATTTTTCAGTGATGAACTTTGCCTGAGTACCTTTACCGGCCCCGGGAGCTCCCAGCAGAATGACGCGCATCGATGTGCTCCTCAATTTTTTATAGAGATGACGCTCGGATTCGCCGCGTGGGGCCAATCTCGGAAATTTTGGGTCCAGGCCGCACAAACGGCCAAAGGCTGATCAAGATACACAGCAGGCCCAAACCACACAAGCCGCCGAAAGTAGGAGAAACCCGCGCCGCGCTGGCTTTATAGGCAGGTACAACCCTGACAGCAAAACGCCGGTCGCCAATTTTACGGCGACCGGCGCGGGGTATCTGCAAGCTATTGAGAACACGCCATAAATGTCAGCCGGTGTTGCGCAAACCAGCGGCAATACCGGCCACAGACACCAGCAGCGCCTGTTCCAGAGGGCTGTCCTGTGCCGCTTCCTGTTGCCGCGATCGGGCCAGCAATTCGGCCTGCAGCAGGTGCAACGGGTCCAGGTAGGTGTTGCGCAGGCGGATGAACTCAAGCGTATCGGGGCTGTGGGCCAGCAGCTGAGACTGGCCAGTCAGGCCAAGCACCACACTGCACGCCTGCGACAATAGGTCGCGTAAGTGCGCACCCAATGGCAGCAGATCGGGCTGCACCAATCGCTCGTCGTACAGCCGGGCGATGTCGGCGTCGGCTTTGGCCAGCACCATTTCCAGCATATCGATGCGGGTACGAAAGAACGGCCACTGCTCGCGCATCTGCCCCAGCAACTCGCCTTCGCCACGCTCCAGGGCATTGTTCAACGCCGCTTCCCAGCCGAGCCAGGCGGGCAGCATCAGGCGGGTCTGGGTCCAGCCGAAGATCCACGGGATCGCCCGCAGGCTTTCAATGCCACCAGCCCGGCGCTTGGCCGGGCGACTGCCCAGGGGCAAGCGACCCAGTTCCTGCTCCGGGGTGGACTGGCGGAAATACTCGACGAATTGCGGATTTTCCCGCACCACGGCGCGGTAAGCGCTGACACCGTCGGCGGCCAATTCGTCCATCAAGTGGCGCCAGGCCGGTTCGGGTGGTGGCGGTGGCAGCAAGGTCGCCTCCAGCACCGCCGCCAGGTACAGGTTGAGGTTTTGCTCGGCGATGTCCGGCAGGCCGAACTTGAAGCGGATCATCTCGCCCTGCTCAGTGGTGCGGAAACGCCCCGCCACCGACCCAGGAGGCTGCGACAGAATCGCCGCGTGAGCCGGGCCGCCGCCGCGGCCTACGGTGCCGCCACGACCGTGGAACAGCAGCAGTTCGACTTGTTGTTCGCGGCAGATTTCCACCAGCCGTTCCTGGGCCCGGTATTGCGCCCAGGCGGCGGCGGTAGTGCCCGCGTCCTTGGCCGAATCCGAGTAGCCGATCATTACTTCCTGCGGGCCTTGCAGACGGGCGCGATAACCCGGCAACAGCAGCAGTTTTTCGATCACCGGGCCTGCGTTGTCCAGGTCAGCCAGGGTCTCGAACAACGGCACCACACGCATCGGCCGTTGTACGCCGGACTCCTTGAGCAGCAGTTGCACGGCCAACACGTCCGACGCGGCGCCGGCCATGGAGATGACGTAGGAACCCAGGGACGCAGCCGGTGCGGCAGCGATTTCCTTACAGGTGTTCAGCACTTCGGCGGTGTCTGCCGAAGGCTTGAAGTAGCCCGGCAACAAGGGTCGACGGTTAGCCAGTTCCTTCATCAGGAAGCTGATGCGCGCCTCTTCGTCCCAATCCTCGTACCGGCCAAGGCCCAGGTAGTCGGTGATTTCGGTCATGGCCCCGCAGTGGCGGGTGGAGTCCTGGCGTACGTCGAGGCGCACCAGGAACAGCCCGAACGTGACCGCCCGACGCAGGCAATCCAGCAGCGGGCCGTCGGCAATCACGCCCATGCCGCAGGTGTGCAGCGACTCGTAGCACAGTTGCAAAGGCTCGAGCAGGTCGCGGTTATTTTGCAGCACATCGGCGGGCGCCGGCGTGGTGCTGGTCAACGAGGTGTGGGCCCATTGGCGTGTGGCGCGCAGCCGCTCACGCAATTGCTTGAGCAATGCCCGGTAAGGTTCGACGCTATCACCCACCTTGGCCTGCAATGCCGGGCTGGCTTGTTGCATCGACAGCTCGGAGGCCAGGTGATCGATATCGCGCAGGTACAGGTCAGCGGCCATCCAGCGCGCGAGCAGCAACACTTCGCGGGTGACCGGGGCGGTGACGTTGGGGTTGCCGTCGCGGTCGCCGCCCATCCAGGAAGCAAAGCGAATCGGCGCGGCCTCCAGAGGCAGGCGCAGGCCGGTCGCGGCATGCAAGGCGTGATCGGCCTTGCGTAGATAATTCGGGATGGCGTGCCACAACGAATGCTCGATCACCGCAAAGCCCCACTTGGCTTCGTCTACCGGCGTGGGCCGGGTGCGGCGGATTTCTTCGGTGTGCCAGGCTTCGGCGATCAGGCGTTGCAGGCGATTGCGGATCTGCTCGCGCTCGGCGGTGGTGAGGTCGCGGTGATCCTGCAGGGCCAGTTGTGCGGCGATGGCGTCGTATTTCTGGATCAGGGTGCGGCGGGCGACTTCGGTGGGGTGAGCGGTGAGCACCAGTTCGATTTCCAACCGACCCAACTGGCGCGCCAGGGATTCGCTGCTGTGGCCTTCACTCTGCAGGCGCGCCAGCAGTTCCGGCAGCACCCGCGACTCGAACGGCGCCGGGGTTGATTCATCACGGCGGTGGATCAACTGATACTGTTCGGCGATATTGGCCAGGTTGAGAAACTGGTTGAAGGCCCGCGCCACCGGCAGCAGTTCGTCTTCCTTGAGTTGATTGAGGCTGGCACTCAGCTCTTCGCCGGCCACCTGCTCCGAGGCCGCGCCACGGCGGTCGGCCTTGGCGCCTTTGCGGATCTGCTCGATCTTGTCGAGGAATTCATCGCCGTACTGTTCTCGAATCGTGTTGCCCAACAGTTCACCCAGCAGGTGAACATCCTCACGCAAACGTGCATCGATATCGCTCATCAGCCAATCTCCAGCAGAAAATCCGGGACGCTTTGATCTCAAGAGTGCCGCCCACGGCGACGTCTTACAAGGAACTTTAAACCTTGTGAGTTGCAGCTAGTCTCAACAGTAAGCCGCAGCGTTATCCGCGCTGGCCGGCTGGTCACTCATCATCGCCCGCGTACCGTGGGCTCCATTGAGGTTGCCATGAAAATCCGAGAACTGGCCCAGCATTGGGAAGAAAACGCCAAGGGTCGCCTGACCAAAACCGAATACGCCATCCATCTGGACGTGGAAGCCGCCGCCAGGCTGGCGGCGATCTCCGAGATGTACCCCAAACGCCATACCGAAGAACTGCTCGGCGAGTTGATTGGCGCAGCCCTCGAAGAGCTGGAAGCGAGCTTTCCCTACATCAAGGGCAAGCAGGTAATTGCCACCGATGAGGAAGGCGATCCGCTGTATGAGGATGTCGGCCCAACCCCACGTTTTCTCAGCCTGTCACGGCGTTACCTGCACGATTTGTCAGCTCAGTCCGACAAGCAGAAACACTAGTAAACCTGCGCCTCAAAACCCTTAACCTCCCGTATTCAGGGCCTCCCACAGGCCCTGAATACCGCTGCGCCATGCAAAAGTTCCAACTTTTAAACGCTGACCGTTCAGTCAAATATTTTTTTAGGCAAATCGCCATCTTCGCTGAACTATTCAAAAAAGCCTCCGGTCACAGCCAGTAAGCCATCACTTGGAACAGCCGTTTGAATAGGCGTCCTGAGCTAACCGCCGGGCCCCGCAGACACTGCAAGCCGGAGATGGATTTGATGTTTTTCAGGAGTTACCTAATGGAGTTGAAGACGATGAAGACCAGCACTGCCAAAACCTCGTTTAACCACCTGCGCGGGCTTAAATTGGCCGCGCTGGCAATCGGCACCAGCTTCGTACTGGCTGGCTGCGCCGGCAACCCGCCGACCGAGCAATACGCTGTTACCCAATCTGCGGTGAACAGCGCTGTCAGCGCCGGCGGTACCGAGTTCGCAGCCGTGGAGATGAAGTCTGCCCAGGACAAACTGAAGCAAGCTGAAATCGCCATGCACGACAAGAACTACGACGAAGCCCGTCGCCTGGCCGAACAGTCCGAGTGGGACGCTCGCGTAGCAGAGCGTAAAGCCCAGGCTGCCAAGGCCGAACAGGCTGTGAAGGATTCCCAGAAAGCTGTTCAGGAGCTGCGTCAGGAAGGCATGCGCCCGGCTGTGATTCAGCCGCAACAATAAGCCGCCGCCCCTGATTGCATTGCACCCGAAACCGAATTGAAAGGACGACACGACTATGCGTAAACAATTGATGATCCCTGCCCTGCTGGCGATGAGCGTTGCTCTGGCGGCTTGCTCCACCCCGCCGAACCAGAACCTGGAAAACGCTCGGACCAACTTCTCGGCCCTGCAAGCCAACCCGCAAGCCACCAAAGTAGCGGCGCTGGAAACCAAAGACGCCAGCGACTGGCTGGACAAGGCTGACAAAGCCTACCGCGACAAGGAAGACCAGAAGAAGGTCGACCAGTTGGCCTACCTGACCAACCAGCGCGTTGAAGTGGCCAAGGACACCATCGTCCTGCGTGAGTCCGAAGCCAAGCTGAAAAACGCCGGTGACGAACGTGCCCGCGCCCTGCTGCAGGCCCGTGACGCGCAGATCAAGCAACTGCAAGACAGCTTGAACGCCAAGCAGACTGATCGCGGCACACTGGTGACCTTTGGTGACGTGCTGTTCGCCACCAACAAGTCGGACCTCAAGTCCAGCGGCCTGGTGAACATCACCAAGCTGGCGCAGTTCCTGCGCGATAACCCGGACCGTAAGGTGATCGTCGAAGGCTACACCGACAGCACCGGTTCCGACTCGTACAACCAGAGCCTGTCCGAGCGCCGCGCCGCTTCCGTACAGCGCGCACTGGCCAACCAGGGTGTGGATATCTCGCGCATCGTGACCCAGGGCTATGGCAAGGAATACCCGGTTGCCGATAACGGCAGCGTTTCGGGCCGCGCCATGAACCGCCGCGTTGAAGTGACCATCTCCAACGACAACCAGCCGGTCAAGCCACGTTCGTCGATGGCCAACTGATCGACTGATGCTCCATAAAGAACCCCGCCAATTGGCGGGGTTCTTTGTTTGGGGTAACCGTGAATCACCCCATATCCCCATCACACACTCAAAACTGAATCTGATTACCTTGGCCGTTGATGCCTTTTTGCTCGCTCTGCATCAGCCATTTCTTGAGCAACTCCCGAAGATCCTCTCCTCCTGCGCCCAGGGAGTCGACGGTGCCTTGGCCAGCCACTGGCTGGGGAGAATCTGAATTCTGGATGCCCCGAGTGCCAAAACTGCCACCTGAAGGACCCGATGGATAAGATGAATCATTCACACCTAGCATATAGATACACTCCACATTAAGTAACCGAATCAGCGACGCTGACCGGTTCGAAATCTGTGGTAGTCAACGCAGAATAGTTCCAGCGTTTCTTACACAATCTGTCTTACTGCTCCAATTGCGGCGTTTCCTGCCCCATGCAGCGCACTGCCTGCTTCTTGCTGTTGACCAGTACGCCGGTCAGGCCTTTCTGTTCGGTATCAAACAGCACCAGTACGCCATCAACGCATTGCGCCACCTGGGCGGCCGGGGTCAGGGAGATTTTGTAATCCTCGCCCGGCACGGTCTTGAGCATGGTGAAGTCGCTGAGCAGCAACGCATCCTCGGGCTTGGCGAAGTGCAAATAGCCGTAGTACCACAGGCAGCCAACAGTACCGATGATGGTGCCGATGCCGGTGAGGATCAGGGGGATCATGTTGCGTTCTTCGCTCATTGCGGGTTCTCTGCGTTGGAATTCGGGGCCGCCGGGTAATTGGGGATTTCCCCCAGGCGGCGCAGCCCGTTGAAATGCTGGGGGTCGTCCAGGTAGCGCAGCATCACGGTTTGCCAGGTCTTGTCGGCAAAGGTTTGCACGTGGCCACCCCGGGTCAGTTGCAGCACCCGCGGTGGCGGCGCAGCCTGATACAGACGAATGCCGTTGGAGAGCGGCACGATCGGGTCATCCAGGCTATGGAATAACAATTTCGGCACGCCGGTCAGCCGGGGCATGGCGTTGATCGCACTGTCGCCGTCCGGCACCAGCCACGACAACGGCACCTGGAACGGCCATGTTAGCCAGGAGGTGCTGAGGGCGAATTGTCCTACGTCACGATAACTGGCCGGCACACCGTCCAGTACCAGCGCCTTGAGCTGCGGCTGACGTTCGGGATGTTCCGCCAGGTAGTGCACCACTAGCGCGCCGCCCAGGCTTTGGCCCAGCACGATCAGTGGCTGGCCCTGGGTTTCGGGGGCGTTGTCGATCCACTTGAAAGCGGCGTCGATGTCCTGGTAAACCGCCGGCAGCGAAGGTTCGCCTTCGGACAACCCGTAGCCGCGATAGTCCACCAACAGCACTTGATAGCCCTGCTCCGGCAGCCACCAACTGCCGCCGAGGTGCCAGGCGAGATTGCCGCCATTGCCGTGCAGGTGCAGCACCGTGCCCTTGAGCGGCACGCCGGCCTTGGCCGGCAGCCACCAGGCGTGGAGCTTCAGGCCATCGGCGGTGGTCAATGTGACGTCACGGTATTGCAGGCGAGCCTTTTCCGGGGTGAACGGCATGCCGCGCTCCGGATAGAACAATAAGGAGCTGCAGCCGTTAAGGGTCAGTAGCAGGCAAAGAATGCCGAGGATTCTCATCCGTTGAAGCCTCGTGAATGGGTTGGGAACGATCCTGAAGACCTATGGAGATCAAAGGTGGGAGCGGGCTTGCTCGCGAATGCGGTGATTCAGTAACCACATCTGTTGCTGATACACCGCATTCGCGAGCAAGCCCGCTCCCACATTTTGACTGAGTTCCTTCAGAGATATCGTTAAAGGATATTGGAGTAATCCGCCTCGATCCGGTCCAGGCTCAAATGGTTGAGGAAGTTGGAGAAACACATCCACGCCGCCAACGCATTCATGTCGCGGAACTGATCCGGCAGGTATTTGGGTGGCACCACCAGGCCTTCGTCCACCAGTTGGCGCAGGGTACGCATGTCTTCCAGGGTGGTCTTGCCGCAGAACAACAACGGCACTTGCTCCAGCTTGCCTTTGCGCACGGCCAACTGAATGTAGTTGTAAACCATGATAAAGCCCTTGAGGTAGGACAAATCCTTGGTAAACGGCAGACCCGTAGGCGTCGACCCACGGAAAACCCGGCTGGCGTTGCCGTAGCTTTCCGCCATCTCGAACCCCTGCTCGCGGAAGAATTCGAACACCTGCAGGAAGTCGGCTCCCTGCTCCACCATATGAATGGCGCGAGTGCGGTTGGTCAGCTTGCGCAGGCGGCTGGGGTAGGAGGCGAAGGTGATGATTTCCATCAGGATCGCCAGGCCTTCCTGGGTCACGGTCGACGAGGGCGGGCCCTTGGACAGGAAGGTGCAGATCGGCTGGTTTTGCCCATTGAGGGTGGTGCCCACGTGCACCAGGCCTTCATGGACCTCCAGGGCGCGCACGTCGCGGTCGTTGAACATCGCGTCGGCGCGGATCTTGATGTAGTCGGCACCTGCCGCCGCATCCGCCACGATACCGTCGGACTCGAACACCCGGATGGTTTCCTCGGCCTCGCCGAATACCTTGTTCAGGCGGCTCTGCAGCAGGTTGACGGCGTCCTTGGCGGTCAGGGTCTTGGCTTCGTCCTTGAGGTCGCCACGGCCATCGATATTGTTCAGGTAGTCCGACATCATCAGGCCGAGGTCGGCCAGGGTCGGGTCACCGGCATGGAACGCATCGGAAGCGGCACCGTACAGCTCCTGGGAGATCAGGCCGAAATCCTCGGTGCCCCGCGCTTCGAGCATGCGCACCACCATGCGGTATTCCTTGCACATGCGCCGCATGATCTGCCCGACCGGGTTGAACTGGCCAAGCTGGCGGGTGATGTCACGCTCGATGTTCTGGAACTCCAGCTTCACCGCGCTGGAATCGAACGACAGCGGCCGGGTCAGGTAGTAGTCGCGGTCCACCGCCGGCATTTCCTTGCCCTTGGCCTTGAGGAATCCCTGGCGAATATTCTCGTCCCACTTCACGGCGTCGAGGACGCGAATCGGTGTTTGCGCCAGCACAATGCGATCGGACAAGGCGCGTATCGTCTGCTGGTAATCGTCCACCCGGTACTTCCTCTTTAAACGTTATTTGCCTGCACGCTGGTAGCGCACGGCTTCGACGAACACATCGGCATTGGCCGGATCATCCAGGTACGCAAATACCCGGGCCATGGAACTGTCGATCAACACACCGGCACCCTCGACGGTTTCGACGGTGCTGCCACTCAGGACCTTCTGGCCGACCGCCTGGTGGACCTGATCCAGGTCGAGGTTGTAGACCACCAGCTCGTGCTCATCATTCAATTCGAACCCGGCGAGGATGTAATGCCCGCCGAACCTGGTCGGCAATGGCGCCGACAGATACCAGCGGCTGCCATGCCGGGAAACCGTGAACAGGTATTCATCCCGCTGGCCCGGCTTGGCCTTAGGGTAGCTCACGGCTTTGTAGCGGTGCTCACCGACGCGGCTGATTTGCAGGTTGAGCGGCTCACCCCAGGCGTTTTTGCTGGCCCATTTGCCAAGCAGACCATCAGGCGCCGCCTCGCTGGCGGGCAACGGGTCCTTGAAGGTCACCAGGCAACCGCTGAGCAACAGGAACGACAAGGCGATCACGACGACGCGCCAGGCTTTCATTGGACAATCCCCTGTGTCAGACCGAAGCCAACACCAAATGCATGTAACGCTTGAGGATCTCAAGCATTTCTTCGCTGGTCAGAGGCTCTGCGCCGCCCAGCAGGCCCTGATATTCCATCCGACCGATAATCGCCGTCAACACTTTGGCATCCTGTTGCGGCTCGCGGGAACCCAATACCTGGAAAAACTGGCAAGTGCCCTGCAGCAGGATTTGCTGGTGGGAGCGCACCAGCTCGGCCAGGCGCGGGTTCAGCAGCGCTTCCTGGCGAAACGCCTGCTCGGCCATCAGGTGCTCACGGCGGTTGAGCAATTGGCGTTGCACGTAATCGGCGGTCAGGCGCGCGATGTCATCGGCCAGTTGCGAGCGCGACTGCGGGCTGCCGTCGCCATAAGCCACCATCTCGCGCAGCAGGCCTTCGTTACGCACCCACAACTTGCCCATGAACGCGGCGCTGCGCTCCACATATTGGGCGAAGGTGTCGGTGAGCAGGTCGTCGATGTCCTTGAAGTAATAGGTGGTGGCCGACAACGGCACACCGGCTTCCGCCGCCACCGCACGGTGACGCACGGCACGCACGCCTTCGCGTACCACGATGCGCATCGCTGCATCGAGAATGTCCTGCCTGCGCTGCTCACTGCCCCGGCGACTGGCCTTGCGGCCCTGGTACTGAACACTTTCAGCCACGGCAGCGGCAATGCCGGCGGCACCCTTTTGAGCCATTACGCGGTTCACGACGGATCTTCCTCCACAGTGTGACGCGGAGCGTCACGGGCTGCGTTCCCACGCGGAGCGTGGGAACGATCACCTGGCGCTGTTTACTTGACGCTTATAAACGCCACATAAAAAAGCCGCCTTATAAAAGGCGGCTTCGGATTTCGCTACGGTTACGCTTGTGGCCGCATGTGCGGGAACAAGATCACGTCACGGATCGACGGCGAGTTGGTCAACAACATCACCAACCGGTCGATGCCGATACCTTCACCGGCGGTAGGCGGCATGCCGTATTCCAGGGCGCGTACGAAGTCGGCGTCGTAGTGCATCGCCTCGTCGTCGCCAGCGTCCTTGTCGGCCACCTGGGCCATGAAGCGCTCGGCCTGGTCTTCGGCATCGTTCAGCTCGGAGTAGGCGTTGGCGATTTCACGGCCGCCGATGAACAGCTCGAAACGGTCGGTGACGTTCGGGTTGTCATCGTTGCGACGGGCCAGCGGCGACACTTCGAACGGGTACTGGGTAATGAAGTGCGGCTGCTCCAGCTTGTGCTCCACCAGCTCTTCGAAAATCATCACCTGCAATTTGCCCAGGCCTTCGAAGCCCAGCACCTTGGCGCCGGCTTTCTTGGCGATGGCGCGGGCCTTGTCGATGTCGTTCAGGTCATCGGCGGTCAGCTCAGGGTTGTACTTGAGGATCGAATCGAACACCGACAGGCGGACGAACGGCTCGCCGAAGTGGAACACCTTGTCGCCGTACGGCACGTCGGTGGAACCCAGGACCAGTTGCGCGAGTTCGCGGAACAGTTCCTCGGTCAGGTCCATGTTGTCTTCGTAGTCGGCGTAGGCCTGGTAGAACTCCAACATGGTGAATTCAGGATTGTGACGAGTCGAAACGCCTTCGTTACGGAAGTTGCGGTTGATCTCGAACACTTTTTCGAAGCCGCCAACAACAAGCCGCTTGAGGTACAGCTCAGGCGCAATACGCAGGAACATTTCCATGTCCAGCGCGTTGTGGTGGGTTTCGAATGGCTTGGCTGCGGCACCACCCGGGATGGTTTGCAGCATCGGCGTTTCAACTTCGAGGAAGTCGCGCTTCATCAGGAAGCTGCGGATGTGCGCAATAACCTGCGAACGCACGCGGAAGGTCTGGCGCACTTCTTCGTTGACGATCAGGTCAACGTAGCGCTGGCGATAGCGCTGCTCGGTGTCGGTCAGGCCGTGGTGCTTGTCCGGCAGCGGGCGCAGGGATTTGGTCAGCAGGCGCACGCTGGTCATTTCAACGTACAGGTCACCCTTGCCGGAACGCGCCAGGGTGCCTTCGGCGGCAATGATGTCGCCCATGTCCCAGGTTTTTACCGAGGCCAGGGTTTCTTCGGACAGGGTTTTACGGTTGACGTAGACCTGGATGCGACCGGTCATGTCCTGGATCACCATGAACGAGCCACGGTTGAGCATGATGCGACCGGCAACCTTGACCGGGATTGCAGCCTCTGCCAGCTCTTCCTTGGTCTTGTCCGCGTACTGTTTCTGCAAGGCATCGCAGTAGTTTTCGCGGCGGAAGTCGTTCGGGAAGGCATTGCCCTTGGCGCGCTCGGCAGCAAGCTTTTCCTTGCGCAGGGCGATCAGGGAGTTTTCTTCCTGTTGCAGGGCTTGCGGGTCGAGTTGTTGGTCGCTCATGTCTTTAAATTTTCCATCAGGTTCGTTGTCCCCGGCCTGCGGCCGGGGATCGCCGGCAAGCCGGCTCCTACAAAGGAGTTACAGGCCAGATTTCAGGCTGGCTTCCAGGTATTCGTCGATATCACCGTCGAGCACCTTGTCGCAGTCGCTGCGTTCGATGTTGGTACGCAGATCCTTGATCCGCGACGCGTCGAGCACATACGAGCGGATCTGGTGACCCCAGCCGATATCCGACTTGGTGTCTTCCAGCGCCTGGGACGCGGCGTTGCGTTTCTGCATTTCCTGCTCGTACAACTTGGCCCGCAGCATTTTCATGGCGGTGTCCTTGTTCGCGTGCTGGGAACGTTCGTTCTGGCAGCTCACCACGGTATTGGTCGGTACGTGGGTAATACGTACGGCCGAGTCGGTGGTGTTTACGTGCTGGCCACCGGCACCGGAGGAACGGTAGGTGTCGATCCGCAGGTCTGCCGGGTTGATCTCGATTTCCACCTTGTCGTCGATCTCTGGCGAGACGAAAACGGCGGAGAACGACGTGTGGCGACGGTTGCCGGAGTCGAACGGGCTCTTGCGCACCAGGCGGTGTACGCCGATCTCGGTCCGCAGCCAGCCAAAGGCGTATTCGCCCTTGATGTGCACGGTCGCGCCCTTGATGCCGGCGACCTCACCGGCCGACAGTTCCATGATGGTCGCGTCGAAACCGCGTTTGTCGGCCCAGCGCAGGTACATGCGCAACAGGATGTTGGCCCAGTCCTGTGCTTCGGTGCCGCCGGAACCGGCCTGGATGTCCAGGTAGGCGTTGTTCGGGTCCATTTCATGGCTGAACATGCGGCGGAATTCGAGTTTGGCGAGGTTTTCCTCGAGACGGGCCAGCTCGGCGACGACATCGCCCACTGCGCCTTCGTCGTTTTCTTCGACGGCCATGTCCAGCAGGTCGCGGCAATCGCCCAGACCGGTGTTCAATTCGTCGAGGGTGTCGACGATCTGCGCCAGCGCAGCGCGCTCGCGGCCCAGTTCCTGGGCATATTCAGGTTTGTTCCAGACAGCCGGATCTTCAAGCTCGCGATTGACTTCGGTCAGACGCTCATGCTTTTGATCGTAGTCAAAGATACCCCCGAATAGTTTCGGAGCGCTCGGACAGGTCCTTGATGGTGTTAAGGATCGGGTTGATTTCCATGGCGGGCAGCACTCGTTGGCGAACTTTTGAAAGCCGACGAGTATAACGACAAACGGCTGATAACGGCAGTCCGCTTGGCCGAAAAGGCGGGGATATGCACCATCCAGACAGCGATGAAGATCAAATGTGGGAGCGGGCTTGCTCGCGAATGCGGTGGTTCAGTCGCCAGATGCATTGACTGACACACCGCATTCGCGAGCAAGCCCGCTCCCACATTAGGTCTGCGACATCCCGCAGACCGTATTCCCTACTCGATCCCCACCTGATTGCGCCCATTGTGCTTGGCCAGGTACAGGCCCTTGTCCGCCGCCGAGATCAATTGCCGGCAATCGGTGCCCTGCACCGGGGTCATGGTCGCCAAGCCGATACTGATGGTCAGGCTCGCCCCTTCTGCCGGGGCAATGTGCGGGATTTTCAGGCTCGCCACCGCCTGGCGCAGCTTCTCGGCCACCAGCCGCGCACCGCCCGGCGAGGTATTGGGCAGCACCAGGGCAAACTCTTCACCGCCATAACGCGCCGGCAAATCCGAAGGACGGCTGCTGGCATCACGAATGGTCGCCGCCACCTTGCGCAACGCCTCGTCGCCTTCCAGGTGGCCGAAACTGTCGTTGTAGGTCTTGAAGAAGTCCACGTCGATCATCAGCAGCGACAGTTGGGTCTGGTCACGCATGGCGCGGCGCCATTCCAGTTCCAGGTATTCGTCGAAATGCCGGCGATTGGACAGCCCGGTCAGGCCGTCGGAGTTCATCAGCCGTTGCAGCACCAGGTTGGTGTCCAGCAACTGCTGTTGGCTGACCCGCAGCGCCCGGTAGGCCGCGTCCCGTTGCAACAGGGTCATGTAGGAGCGCGAGTGATAGCGGATGCGCGCCACCAGTTCGATGTTATCGGGCAGCTTGACCAGGTAATCGTTGGCCCCGGCAGCAAACGCCGCGCTCTTGATCAGCGGGTCTTCCTTGGTGGAAAGCACGATGATCGGGATGTTCTGCGTCGCCGGGTGATTGCGGTATTCGCGCACCAGGGTCAGGCCATCGAGACCCGGCATCACCAGGTCCTGCAGGATCACCGTCGGCTTGATACGGATCGCCTGGGCAATGGCCTGGTGCGGGTCGGCGCAAAAGTGGAAGTCGATATTGTCTTCATGGGCCAGGCCCCGGCGTACGGCCTCGCCGATCATCGCCTGGTCGTCGACGAGCAGCACCATGGCGGCGTTTTCGTCGGTCTTGAAGTCGTCGAGCTGCAAATCATTCATTTACGGTCACCTGAATTACTACCTGCAGGCCAGGACAGCGTGTGATATCGGTCATTTTGCGAATACCTCCAGCAATCGTGGCGCAATTCTGTCCAATGGGCGAATTTCAACAGCCGCGTCAATCGCCGCTGCCGCTTTGGGCATGCCGTAAACAGCACAGCTTTGCTGGTCCTGCGCGATGGTCAGGTAGCCTTGCTGACGCATCAACTTAAGTCCCTGGGCGCCATCACGCCCCATCCCCGTCAGCAGCACGCCAACGGCATCGCCATTCCAGTAGCTGGCGACGCTCTCGAAAAACACGTCGATGGATGGCCGATAAATCTCATTCACAGGTTCGGCGGTATAGGCCAGCGTGCCGTTCTTCAGCAGACGAATGTGATGGTTGGTGCCCGCCAGCAACACGACGCCACTTTGGGGCGGCTCGCCTTCCCGGGCCAGGCGCACCGGCAGGCCGGAGGCACTGCTCAGCCATTCGGCCATGCCGGCGGCGAACACCTGGTCCACATGCTGCACCAGCACAATGGCCGGCGAGAAGTCCCGGGGCAAGCCCTTGAGCAGGGATTCCAGGGCAGCCGGGCCGCCTGCGGACGAACCGATGGCCACCAGGCTCTGGCGTTTGCCCGTGGCCCGCTGGGGCGCAGGCTCGGCCCGCACGCGGCTGCCACGCTGGCCAATCAGCCAGCCGATATTGAGGATCTTGCGCAACAGCGGTGCCGCGGCGTCCTTCGGATTGCCCACGCCCAGTGCAGGGGTGTCAACCACGTCCAGGGCGCCATGGCCCATGGCTTCGAATACACGGCTGACGTTGGCCTGGCGGTCGACGGTGACAATCAGGATCGCACAGGGCGTCTCGGCCATGATCTGCCGGGTGGCCTCCACACCGTCCATCACCGGCATGATCAGGTCCATCAGAATCAGGTCGGGCGTGAACTCGGCGCAACGCTGCACTGCTTCCAGGCCGTTGCCTGCAACCCACACCACTTCGTGGGCCGGCTCAAGGCTCAACGCCCGGCGCAAGGCCTCCACGGCCATGGGCATGTCATTGACGATCGCAATCCTCATGCCCGTGCTCCTCCAATCAGCTCCACCACCGCGTCCAACAGCGCGTCGTCATGGAAGCTGGCCTTGGCTAGATAATAGTCGGCGCCGGCGTCCAGTCCACGGCGACGGTCTTCTTCCCGATCCTTGTAGGAAACAACCATCACCGGCAGGGATTGCAGGCGAGTATCACGGCGCAAGAGTGTGACCAATTCAATACCGTCCATGCGAGGCATATCAATGTCCGTGATCAGCAGGTCGAAGTCTTCGGAGCGCAGCGCGTTCCAGCCATCCATGCCATCGACCGCCACGGCCACTTCATAACCGCGATTAAGTAACAATTTGCGTTGCAGCTCACGCACGGTCAGCGAGTCATCCACCACCAGAATACGCTTGCGCGGTGCTTCGAGGGTTTGCTGGGTGCGTCGGGCGATGCGCTCCAGACGACCGGTATTCAGCAGTTTGTCCACCGATCGCAGCATGTCTTCGACGTCGACGATCAGCACCACCGAACCGTCATCGAGCAACGCTCCGGCGGAGATGTCCTGGACCTTGCCCAACCGGTCGTCCAGGGGCAATACCACCAGCGTGCGCTCGCCGATAAAACGCTCCACGGCAATCCCGTAGACCGCGTCGCGCTCGCGGATCACCACGACCTTGAGGGTTTCCTGACTGCCCTGCCCCGGCGGGCGCTGCAGCAACTGGCTGGCGGCGACCAGGCCGACATGCCGGCCTTCGTGCCAGAAATGCTGGCGGCCTTCCAGTTGCACGATGTCGTCGGGCGCAAGATCGCACATGCGCTCGATGTGGGCCAGCGGGAAGGCGTAGGCCTCTTCGCCAACTTCCACCACCAGGCTGCGCACTACCGACAGGGTCAACGGCACTTCCAGGTGGAAGCGACTGCCCTGCCCCGCCGTCTGCTCCAGCACCACCGCGCCGCGCAACTGGCGCACCATATGCTGCACCGCATCCAGGCCGACCCCGCGCCCCGAGACCTCGGTGACCTTGTCCCGCAGGCTGAACCCCGGCAGGAACAGGAACGTGAGCAGTTCCTCTTCGCTCAGGCGCAGGGCGGTTTCCACCGGCGACAACTGCCGGTCGACGATGGTGCCGCGCAGGCGCTCCAGGTCGACACCGTTACCGTCGTCGCTCAACTCCAGCACCAGCAAGCCGGCCTGGTGAGACGCCCGCAGGCGGATCAGGCCTTCAGCCGGTTTGCCCGCCAGCAGGCGTTGCTCGGGCATTTCAATGCCGTGGTCCACAGCATTGCGCAGTAAATGGGTCAGCGGCGCTTCGAGTTTTTCCAGCACATCGCGGTCGACCTGGGTTTTCTCGCCTTCGATTTCCAGGCGTACCTGTTTACCGAGGCTGCGGCCCAGGTCACGCACCATGCGCACCTGCCCGGCCAGCACGTCGGCAAACGGCCGCATGCGGCACGCCAGCGCCGTGTCGTACAAGACTTGGGCGCGTTGCCCGGCCTGCCAGCCGAACTCGTCGATTTCGGCGGTTTTTTCCGCGAGCAGCGCCTGGGCTTCGCTCAACAGGCGGCGGGTGTCGGCCAGGGCTTCCTGGGCTTCCAGGCTCAGGTCGACGGTCTTGAGGTGGCCGTCGAGGTTTTCCAGGGCGCGGGCGCTGTTGCTCTGGATGCGCTTGAGGCGTTGCAAGCTGGCGAGGTAAGGCTTGAGCCGCTGGGTTTCCACCAGGGACTTGCTGGACAGGTCCAACAGGCTGTTCAAGCGTTCGGCGGTCACCCGCAACACCCGCTCGCCGCCTTCGGTCATGCGCTTATTTTGGCGTGGCAGTTCGGCACTGACCGGCGGCGCGGGCTCGGGCTCCGGCGGCAGGGTCAGCAGCGCTTCCATCGACAATTCAGGTTCTGGCGCGGGTGTGGGCGGCGGCGCAGGCTTTGGCGCAGCGGGCGGCGCGACTTTCTGCGACGGATCGAGCAACCGCTCCATCAATGCCACATAGGACTCGATGTCCGCCGGGCCCACGGTGTTGCCCGGCGTGGCAATGCGCATCAACAAATCGGTGCCTTGCAGCAGTGCGTCGATATGTTCCGGCAGCAGGTACAAGCGGCTTTCCTGGGCGCTGACCAGGCAATCCTCCATCACGTGGGCCACGCTGACCCCCGCGTCCACCCCGACAATCCGCGCCGCGCCCTTCAGGGAATGGGCGGCGCGCATGCAGGCTTCGAGCTGGTCGGCCTGGGTCGGGTTGCGCTCCAGGGCCAGCAGGCCGGCGCTGAGCACCTGGGTCTGGGCGTCGGCTTCCAGGCTGAACAGCTCCAGCAGCGAGGCATCGCGCATCTGGTCGGGGGTCATGTGAGGCTCCGGGTCACGGCAGACAACAATTGCGCCTCGTCCAGCCAGCGCAGGCTGCGGCCTTTCCACTGCAACACGCCCTGGGTGTAGCGGGCGCTGGCCTGGGTGCCGGAGGCAGACGCCGCGCTCAAGGTGCGTTCATCAATGGCATGGATACCGTCCACTTCGTCCACCGGCACCACCACGGGGCCGTCCTGCGCCGCGATGATCAGCATGCGCGGCATGATTCGTGCGCCACTGGGGCCGCTGCCGGTGCTGTCCAGCCCCAGCAACTCCACCAGGGACAGGCACGCCACCAGGGCGCCACGCACGTTGGCCACGCCCAGCAAGGCGCGGGAACGCTGATGGGGCAAGGAATGGATCGGCTGCAACGGCGCCACTTCCACCAGGCAGCGAGTGGCGATGCCCAGCCATTCTTCGCCGAGGCGGAACATCAGCAGCGAACGGGTGAGGACATCACCCTCGACTTCCGGTGTTGCCACGGGGCGGTGATCGTCCTGCTGCAAGGCATAACGGTCGAGCAGGCGCGTGGCGGCGGCGGAATACACCGAGCAATTGCGACAGTGAATGTGCTCGGCCAGCAGCGGGCAGGACTTGTCACCGTGGATGCCGATGCGGTTCCAGCAGTCATCGATGGCCTGGGTATCGGCCAGGGTCAGGTTCAGCTCGGGATCCAGGGTCATGATTTACGCTCACTGTCAGCTCGCTCGCTGCGCGCGGCACGAGCCTGCAAACGCCGGGCGCCGGCGACATCGCCCTGAGACTCGAGCAACGCAGCCAGGTGCATCAAGGCCTGCGGGTGCTGGGGTTCCAGGTACAAGGCTTTTCTGTAATAACCCTGGGCTTCCAGGGCGCTGCCGGCCACATCGCTGAGCAGGCCCAGCCAATAAAACACCTGGGCCGCCGGCGGATGGCTCTGCAAATAACGCTCGCAGGCAGTACGGGCTTCCAGGCTCTTGCCTTCATTGGCCAGGGTCGCAATCTGACTGAGCAGATCGGCGGCGTCCGACTGCGGGGGCGGCGGCTTGATCGGTACCACTTGGGCACTGACGGTGCTGAACGGCCGGGGCCTGGTCGGGATAGGCGCGGCACTGCGCTGAGGAATCGGCGCGGGCATCGGCACAAATACCGGTTCAGGCGCGGGCTCCGCATGCCGGCTGAAGGCAAACGACTGCGGCACGCCAATCGAACGCATGCCCAGGCGCCCCAGCAGGCTGCCTTCGGCAGGCCCGATAAACAACACGCCGTCGACGTGGGTCAGGCCCTTGAGCACTTCAAACACCTGCTTCTGGGTCGGTTGGTCGAAGTAGATCAGCAGGTTGCGGCAGAACACAAAATCGTAGGTGGGCTCGTTGGCCAGCAGCGTGGGGTCCAGCAGGTTGCCCACCTGCAGGCGCACTTGTTCGCGTACCCGGTCGGCAATCCGGTAGCCGTCGGTTTGCTCGGTGAAGTGGCGATCGCGGAACTCGAGGTCCTGGCCGCGAAACGAATTCTTGCCGTACACCCCACGGCGGGCGCGCTCCACCGACAGCGGGCTGACGTCCATGCCCTGCACCTTGAACTGATGCGGCGCCAGCCCGGCGTCGAGCAAGGCCATGGCAATCGAATAGGGTTCTTCGCCGGTGGAACACGGCAGGCTGAGGATCCGCAGGGCGCGCATCTGCTTGATTTCGGCCAGGCGGGCGACCGCCAGCCGGCCCAGGGTGGCGAAGGATTCGGGGTAACGGAAAAACCAGGTTTCGGGGACGATCACCGCTTCGATCAGCGCTTGCTGTTCGTCAGTGGAGGCCTGCAATTGCTGCCAGTATTGATCTGCGGTCTGCGCGCTGAGCGCCATGCTGCGCTGGCGTACGGCACGCTCGATGATCGCTTCGCCCACCGAGGCAACGTCCAGGCCAATGCGCTCCTTAAGGAAGTCGAAGAAGCGTTGATCACTGCTCATCAACCCTCCTCGCCCGCGGCAAACAGCAGCGCCTGCACGTCGGCCGTCAGCAGGTCCGCCACGCCGATCCACTGCATCAAGCCACGCTCGTCTTCGCGCACCGGGCCCAGGTAACGTGCCTGGCGGTTGTCCAGGCCGTAGGGCTGGAACTGTGCCGGGTCACAGCGCAGGGTATCGGTGGCCTGTTCGAGGATCAGCCCCAGCCAGCGTGCCGGAGTGAGTGCATCCGGCTGATAATTGACCAACACCAGGCGCGTGCTGGTGCGGGCCTGGGCCGGCGTACCGAAGGTCAAGGCACTGAGATCGATCACCGGCACCATTGCCCCGCGATGGGCAAAGATCCCGGCGACCCACGCAGGCGCATGGGCAATGGGCTTGAGCGGCAGGCGCGGCAGCACCTCGGCCACTTCCGTGGCCTTGAGGGCATACCGTTCATTACCGATGTGAAACACCAGGAACAGTGCTTTCTTCACTGCCGCAACGGCACCGCGTTTAGCCGCGAGGTCGTTCATCAGACTTTAAAACGCGACACGCCGCTGCGCAGGCCGACGGCGACCTGGCTCAGCTCGTCGATGGCAAAGCTGGCCTGACGCAGGGACTCCACGGTCTGGCTGCTGGCATCGCCCAACTGCACCAGCGCATGGTTGATCTGCTCGGCGCCGGTGGCCTGGGCCTGCATGCCTTCGTTGACCATCAACACCCGTGGCGCCAGGGCCTGCACCTGATGGATGATCTGCGACAACTGCTCGCCCACCTGCTGCACCTCGAACATGCCACGGCGCACTTCTTCAGAGAACTTGTCCATGCCCATCACCCCGGCCGACACCGCCGACTGGATCTCGCGCACCATCTGCTCGATGTCGTAGGTGGCCACGGCGGTCTGGTCGGCCAGGCGCCGCACTTCGGTGGCTACCACGGCAAACCCGCGACCGTACTCACCGGCCTTCTCGGCCTCGATGGCAGCGTTGAGGGACAACAGGTTGGTCTGGTCGGCGACCTTGACGATGGTCACCACCACCTGGTTGATGTTGCCGGCCTTCTCATTGAGGATCGCCAGCTTGGCGTTCACCAGGTCGGCCGCGCCCATCACCGAGTGCATGGTTTCTTCCATGCGCGCCAGGCCTTGCTGGCCGGAGCCGGCGGCCACCGAGGCCTGGTCGGCGGCGGTGGAGACTTCGGTCATGGTACGGACCAAGTCCTTGGAAGTAGCAGCGATCTCCCGCGAAGTAGCGCCGATCTCGGTGGTCGTCGCGGCGGTTTCAGTGGCCGTGGCCTGTTGTTGCTTGGAAGTGGCGGCAATCTCGGTGACCGAGGTAGTGACCTGTACCGAGGAGCGCTGTGCCTGGGACACCAGGGCGGTGAGCTCGGTCATCATGTCGTTGAAGCCGGTCTCTACTGCGCCGAATTCGTCCTTGCGTTCGAGGTTCAGGCGTTTGCTCAAGTCGCCGGTGCGCATGGTTTCGAGGATGTCGACGATGCGTTTCATCGGCGCCATGATCGCGCGCATCAGCAGCAGGCCGCAGAGGCCGGCGGCGAGGATCGCGAGGATCAGCGAGACGCCCATGCTGATTTTTGCAGCGGACACGGCGTCGTCGATAGCGTTGGTGGCGCGGTCCGCGACGTTTTTGTTTTCGGTGATGATGTCGTTGAGCTTCATGCGGCCTGCGGTCCAGGTCGGGGTCAGCTCTTCGTCGAACACTTTGCGGGCGGCGGCGACGTCATTGCGTTGCAGGTTTTCAGTGACTGCGGCCAAAGCCTTGTTGTAGGCCTGGTGCAGGGCTTCGAACTTATCGAACTCGGCCTGATCCTCAGCGCCGTTGATAGTTGCCTTGTAATTGGCCATTTGCGTGATGATGCGCGCTTCGAAGGACTTGTAGTCGGCCTTGTCGGCTTCGGTGAGTGTCTTGTCTTTGCGCAGGCCGATGATGTCGAGGGTGTCGAGGTAGCTGTCGACCCATGCGCTGCGGATCATGGAGCTTAGGTAGACCCCGGGGACTGCGTCATCGCGGACTGACTCTTCGCCGGCCTCGATCTTCAACAGGCGTGAATACGAGACCACTACCATCAGCAGCATGATCGCGATGATGACCGCAAAGCTCGCCAAAATCCGTTGGCGCAAGGTCCAGTTCTTCACAGTAATTCCTCGAGGGCCATTCAAATGGAGAGGAGTATAGCTGAGCGGATGCCATCATTAATCAACGGGTTGTGGGATCTGGGTCACGCTCGGGGGAGGAAAGTTTTCTTGGGGGGGGGCATATCCGTTGCTGCGGTAACGGCTGCTATTGGTTCCGCTCTTACAGCGGCTCACTTTTGAAAAGCGCAAAAGTAAGCAAAACGCTCTTGCCCCACCACTCGGCACCTCGCCCAGGCTCGGTGTGCCCTCACTCCGGCTTTGGACCGTGGGCCGCCGTCATGGGCCATCCCTGGCCCAGGACGGCTAACC